>Ga0207140_1078_pt1 | contig 13929 bp, 15 predicted proteins | sample Alteio_BWMinHeat_4_FD_153528 | JGI IMG/M metagenome (GOLD analysis project Ga0207140, IMG submission 153528) | Enriched cells from forest soil in Barre Woods Harvard Forest LTER site, Petersham, Massachusetts, United States -... | ecosystem: Environmental > Terrestrial > Soil > Temperate forest >... | reverse complement strand
TATTTTGGTCATGATAAAACAAAAATTTTGGATATTGGTATTAGGGGATGGCATCAAAAAGGACTATCTGTTACTCATGACATATCTACAATAAAATCAACTACATTTGTTCCGAAAGTAAATGCTAATCTGAGAATTGAGGCTGAAGAACTGATAAAAAAAACTGATACTGATGTAATCATAGATGCACGCACTCCTCAAGAATTTATGGTAGGAAGAATTCCTAATTCTATTTTAATTCCTTTTACAGATGGTATGGGACAACATGGGTTTCTTTTCAAAGAAAAAAAAGAACTGGAAAAATTTTTTGAAGAACAGAAAATCCCAAAGGACAAGGAACTGGTTTATTATTGTGTACTTGAGCATAGAGCAGCATATGTTTTTACACAACTAAAGATTGCGTGATATGAAAATGTCAGATTATATGATGGTTCATTTGCTGATTGGGCTGGAAGAAGACTTCCTCTTGGCTGATCTACGGCTAAGATTGGTTCCACAAACAGGACACTCTGATATCTTTGAAAAGATTTTTTCACATCCAGAACAAAAATAAACCCAATCCTTTACCTCTGTAATACCTTTGGTCATTATAGGAATGACTTTGAGATTGAGTTGTTTGGCTGTGTTTGATATTGCGTAATCATCAGTAACTAGTTCTCCATCTGTTTGCAAACATAGTGCAATCACAGAGATATCTCCTTTGGAAAGATTTTGAAAATCTCCAATTTCTTTTGCTTTTGCCAATACTTTTGTAATGTATTCCTTTTCAGGATCAAGAATCTCTAATCTTTTTGTCTCAACAAGTACATTTAATGCATCATGATTTTTCTTGATGTGTTTTATCTCATCAAAAACAACATGTGTTGTATAGCTTTTCTCTTGTGAAGCAAAGGGGATACCAGCATAAAAAGCACTTGCATCTAAAATTCTAGAAACCAAGCTTGCTCATCTGTCTTAGACCGCGCTTTTTGATTCTTACAAACACTGCATGTTTTTTGTATTTTCTTATGGTTATAATATCATCATTTCTTGCAGGTTTTATCACTTGGGCATCCATGATTATGTTAGAATCGTGAGAACTAAGTATCTCTATTTTTTCATCTGGGACAACTAGTGATGGTAATTTGTTTACTGGAGCAACTGGTGTAATTATCAATACATCTAAACTTTCATGCAATATTGGACCACCAAGAGAATAAGAATGTCCAGTAGAACCACTAGGTGTTGCAATTATCACACCATCCATTTTTTGTGTAACTGTATCATTTTGAAATCTGATTTCAAAAAGTGAAGTCTTTGTAAGATTTTGTCTGTTTATGAAAATCTCATTTAGGGCTGGGGGAAAATCTTGGCCATTGCATGAAGCAATAACTCTTATCCGCTTGTCAAGAAAAATATTATCTGAAAGTATCTGGTTTATGGCAGTATCGATCTCGGGCATTGTAATTTCAGATAATATGCCTCTGTTTCCACCTACGTTTATCGCCAAATTCGGAACCTCATTTTCTAAATATCTGAAGGTACGTAAAGTTGTACCATCTCCACCAAGAGTTATGGTCAAGTCAAGCTTTGTGTCCTTTAATTCTTCTAAATCACCTACTTTTTTTGCACCTTCTACTTCTACTGGAGAAATGGTAAAAACTTGAGATTTTTTTGCAAGTAGCTTCTTTGCTACTTTTTTAGCGGCATCCTCAGATTCTTTTGAACCGACTTTGCTTAGTACAGCTACTCTGTTAAGATTCAAGCGGAAAGTAGTATTCTAGTTTCACTTAAAAAGCATCTGATGAGGATAAAATATAAGGACCTCTCATGATAGTTCTTTCTGAAAGAAAATGAGTTATGCAAATCCAAATGTTTTAACAGATACTGAATGGGTTTCAAAAAATATCTCAAATAAAGCGATTAACATTGTAGAAGTGGACTATGATCCAGAAAATGGATACAGACAAGGTCATATTCAAGGTGCTAGTCTGATATGGTGGAAACGTGACATAAACGATCCGATAAGAAGAGACATCATAAGCAAAACCCAATTTGAAGACCTTATGGCAAGAAACGGCATTACTCTAGAATCAGAAGTTATCTTGTATGGCGATTTTAATAATTGGTTTGCAGCCTTTGTATTTTGGATTTTCAAGTATTATGGACACAAAAATGTCAAACTAATGAATGGTGGTCGAAAAAAATGGGAATTAGAAAAGAAACCATACACAAAAGATGAACCACAAATTCAAAAAACAAAATATGTGTCGCTTCCACCTGATGAGGGATTGCGAGCATATCTGTTTGATGTTAGACGGGCAATTGATAGACAGGATAATGTATTAGTTGACGTACGATCTCCAAAAGAGTTTACTGGAGAGATAACTGCCCCGCCAGAATATCCAATGGAGCATGCACAAAGAGGCGGTCACATTCCTAAAGCAAATAATATTCCTTGGGCTACTGCAGTTAACGATGCAGATGGCACTTTCAAATCTATAAACGAGCTAAAACAGATCTACGAATCAAAAGGTGTAACGCCAGACAAGGATGTGATATGCTATTGTAGAATTGGAGAAAGATCTTCTCATTCCTGGTTTGTCCTCAAATATCTGCTAGGATATCCCCAAGTGAGAAACTATGATGGCTCATGGACTGAATGGGGTAACATGATCGGAAATCCAGTTGAAAAGTAAGAATTGAGCCAAGAATTTCCATTGCTAAAGAAGGGGATTTTCTATTTCATACGAGACGGTGATGATTCTATTATTATGGAGGATAAAACAAAAGGTGGCCTTACAGTACAGGAGCGATCAATTGATGAAAAATACAATGTAGAGGCAGAAAAAGGCATGATCTATGATATGGATGGGATCGGTCACAAAGTAGGAATTCGTTGGTTCTTTCCAAAAAAAGATTATGCTTTTGACAAGGTACTTTCATTTGCACAAGAAATGGAGCAGCGATACAAAAAGATAAGGGAAGAAACCTGTCCTGACTATTAAGAAGCATTTTTAAAGACTTTTGTAAATAAGACAAGTAGATGTCTCTTCTGTTAAAAGACAAAGTCTACACTATACAATCTACTGTTGCTAAACGAGGTATCTATCCATTACATAGCTACAAACTAGGTCTTTACAGATTGCCAATAAAACTAGAAGATCAGTATGAAATTGATTCTATTGTTACTGGCTTGAAGAAGACATTTGTGATGGATGCATTTGCTGATAGGGTATATGCAACATACTATTGGAAAGAAGAGAACATGCCAGATCCAGACGCATCAGGTTACAAACAGATTGAACTTCAAATCCAAGTAGAAGTTGTTACAGGAGAAGTTGTAGATATGATCTATCAAATTTATCCAGTTGAAAAATACGGTGATACTCTTTGGGTAAAAGATTATAGAAAAAAAGCAGATACTAATGCAAAAATGATTATCGATACTATATTGCGTAATACAGTTCTTGCAGATAAAATGATAGAACACTTGGTTCAGACAAAGAAGCTTTCTCAAGAAGAGGCCTTGAAAGAATTGGAAGCGATGACTCCTCTTGCACAAATTGTACCAAACGCAAAACCAAAACCAAAACCATCTTCACCGCCTCCAGGACAAGCTGTACAAACAGAAGCAGAGCCAGAGGTTAGTAGTGGGGCAAAGTCTGGTCCAATTGATGTTGGATTTAAGACAAAGCTAAAGGTAAGTGAGACATTTACTGCAACTTCTAGTGGAAATAAAATTAAGATCTTTGGTACAAGGAAGGGCAATGAGGTATTAGGTATTTGGGGCGAAGTTGTCTCTGTTGATTTTGATATCTGTATTGGTGACGGAGCTTGCATTGATGCATGTCCAGTAAAGGTGTACGAATGGGCTGAATTTCCTGGAAATCCTGCTTCTGAGAAGAAACCCTTGATGGCAAGAGAGCCAGATTGCATATTCTGTCTTGCTTGTGAAAACGTATGTCCTGTACAAGCTATAAAAATATCAAAGAAAGGATAGTGCCTTCATATCCATACAACTATAAATACAATTTTTAGTTTCTTAGAGTTAGAGGGTTTATGTTAATACATACCTTCCCAAACCCATTAACAGAATTTCTGTTCAGTGTGTTCATAGGGATTGCCATTTTGATTACGTTCTATACATGTAATTTCTATTATCTTGTTTTTCTTTCAAAACAAAAACCCAAATCACAAAAAACTGATCTAACCGACACACCTACAGTTACGATCCAACTGCCTATTTACAATGAAAGATATGTTGCAGCAAGACTTGTTAATGCAGTATGTACTATGGATTATCCAAAAGAAAAAATGAATATCCAAGTACTGGATGATTCTGATGATGATACTTATGACATTTTAGAAGATCTTGTTGTGGATTATCAAAAAAAAGGATTCGATATTTCACATATACGAAGGGAAAAAAGAAATGGTTACAAAGCTGGTGCACTTCGAAACGCAATGAAGTATGTCAAAGGAAGTCTTGTAGCAATATTTGATGCTGATTTTATTCCACCTTCTTGGTTTTTGAAAAAAGCAATACCTTATTTTTGTGAGCCCGAAATAGGCTTTGTCCAATGTAGATGGGGTCATGTAAATGAGGCCTATTCTGCACTTACAAAAGCACAGGCCCTAAGCTTAGACTTTCATTTTCTTATAGAACAAAAAGCAAAGAGTAATTCACATCTTTTCATGAATTTCAATGGTACTGCAGGAATTTGGAGAAAAGAATGCATTGATGATTCTGGTGGGTGGCACACTGCAACACTTGTTGAAGATTTAGATCTAAGTTATCGTGCTCAAATGAAGGGATGGAAATGTGTATTTTTGCCTGAAATTGTAGTGGATGCCGAGCTTCCAGTACAGATGAATGCAGCAAAAAGACAGCAGTTTAGGTGGGCAAAAGGCTCCATGCAATGTGCAGTTAAATTACTTGGAGATATTGTAATTAAAAAAATTCCAATTGATACAAAAATTCAAGCATTTGTTCAATTAACTAGACACATAGTTCATCCTCTAATGCTCATACAATTTCTTATAATGCCTATACTTTTGGCAGCAAAAATTAACATCTACATTGTCAGTACACTCCCATTACTTACAATTGCGGCATATTTTGCCATAGGGCCTCTGGGATATCTTATGATAATACGTGACTTGTGGGGAAGTAGCTGGAAATCAAAAGCACTAGCATATCTTTATCTCATAATTTATACTGCCGGTATGTCAGTAAACAATACTGTAGCTGTCTTTGATGCCTTATTTGGAAAGAAAAATGAATTTCTACGAACTCCAAAATATGGTATTGTAAACAAGACAGATGACTGGCGAGACAAGGCCTACAACCTGCCATTTACAAAAACTACCTTGCTTGAGATATTTTTTGGCATTTATGGAATCATTGCAATCTTTATAGCAATTTATTCAAACAATCCTGTATTCGTACCAATACTTGGTATTCAAGCATTAGGATTCTTCTACATCTCCTATCTTAGCATATCACATTCAACATTTAAAAAGAGCAAATCGCAAAAACTACACAAGGTAACAAAGGCAGAGAAAATGGCAAACGGATACTATAAACTTGCAATGATTGGGATTATGGGATTTATCATATTTGGTGTAGTAGTTGCATTTGAGGGATACAAGAACTCTGTTTATCCTCTTGAGCAATCAAGAGGACTTTTGTCCAGAATTCAAGCAACGTCTGATCCACAACAACTACTGGAAGAAATCAGAACTCTCAAAGTGCTCATACCAAAAGATGGTAACCCAGTTTGGATATTTCCAACAGACGCAACTGATTTTGGTTTAATTCAAAAAGACCTTGATACTATGATATCCACAGTAGATAAGATATCTATTTCGTCACAAAACGTTTCTGATTATAGTACTGGAATGGTTGACGTACATTTTCAAGCTCAGGCAATTGACTCTAATTTACTTGATGCTATTCCGTACATGTATGTAAGCTTCTCAAATGTTGTATTTAGCTCTATATGGATTGCAGCAATCATAGGAATTTTTGCGGTAATAAAACGAAAGAAAGAACGTCTAAAAGCCTATGAAATGGCTGACGAAATTTAGAATTATTGAATATTAAGCTCGTGTCTTACTTCATCGACTGCACGAATTCCAAATAAATCTCTGACCTGTTCTAATCTCAAAGATTCTTTTACAAGATCAGATCCTAATTGAGAAATCAAAAGTCTAAACACGTCAGTAAATCTAATCTCCCATCTGTCTGCACAGTCAAGTATTTTTGCTACAGACCATTGCTTTACTTCTTGTGGAAGTGGCATTTTCTTTTCAGATTCAATAGAAAGTCTATCAAATAGATTTACCATGTCCACTGTTTGATTAATCATTTTTTCAAGATCATCTAAAGTTCCATATTTTGACTCTGAATGCATGCGTACGTTTGACTGGTACTCTGATAGGCGCAATAACCCTATTACTTCACGTGATGTATTCTGGGATGTCTTATGGGTAATGTTACGAATGTCTTGCAGTTCATTGTAGATTTCATTCGTTTTTTTATGAAATTCTGATGTTGAGGCTACATTACTGTTTAACATTTCTGCCAAGTCAGCCATTTTTTCATCTATTTGCTTTGTCTTTCCAAGTATGTTTTCCCTAAAATTAACAAATTCTATTCCTACATTTCTAATGTCTCCTCCTAAAGCAGCAAGAGAATCTGTCTTTCTAACTAGTGAACCAAGCTCTATTCCTACATCTCTTATATCAGAATTCAAATTGAGAAGAGGCTCTGTTTTTGAGATCACTGAATCTATGTTTACTTTCAAGTTTGCAATATTTTCTTCTAGATGTGATACGTTTTCTGTTTTTATTGCTACCTGTTTAATTTCATCTCTTATTTTTTCTGTTTTTTCAGCTACATTCATTATCATTTTGGTATTGTTACGAATTGAATCAAGACTGTCAGCAACACTTTGCATTAATTTATTAGCATCAGGCATTGATTCTTGTTTTTCACGTATCTTGTTGACTTGATCTTGAAGTTTGTTTGTCTGTTCATTTACTTTGGATATTAAATTGGAATGAGCTTTTACCTGACTCAATCCAGTAAACAATTTTTGTGTATCTTCTTCTAAAATATTTACTTGCCTTGAATATCGTTGAATTTGTTCTAACGATGAGCCGACTGCATCTATCATGGTTTTTAGCGAAATGAGTATTTTTTGATTCTCCACAAAAATTTTTGACATTGATTTTACTTCTGTAGCCAAAGTCTTTGTAGCATCAGAAATGGAGCTCATTTTTTTTAAAACATCTGAACTTGAATCTTTTTTTCCAACATTCGATGGTCCTTTGCGGCTAGAATGTTTTGTCACTTTACATTAGAACAAGACCAGCCGATAAAAAAGTTCGTTTTTAATGATGACTTTTGAAGAAAAAAGAACCAGAATTAGTTGTTTACTAATTCTGGATCATGAAGTACTTCATGGAATGTTTTTTGAACTAAACCGGTTGCTGTTTCGATAAACTGCTTGGGACAGTATTCACAGGTTAACATGATATACCGTATTATACGGTACTATTAATACTCGGGTAATTTTGAAATGACCTTCAGAAAACAGCTTAAAGCTTCTCAAGTTTGAGTGAGGCTGAGTTGATACAATATCTCTGGTTTGTAGGTAATGGTCCATCGTCAAAAACATGACCTAGATGAGCATCACAATTTTTGCACACTACCTCTATTCTTAACATACCATAGCTAATGTCCGTCTCACTTTTCACGTTGTTTTTGATGGGTTCCCAAAAGCTAGGCCATCCTGTACCTGAATCAAACTTTGTATCAGAACTAAACAGATCTACTCCACAACAAACACATTTGTAAATTCCTCTTTCCTTACAATCATTGTATTCTCCAGAAAATGGAGGTTCGGTACCCTTGTTTCTACAGATTTCGAATTGCTCTGGTGTAAGTGTTTTTTTCCAATCCTTGCCTGTTTTTTCCATTATATATCGAGAATATAAATTTGGATATTAATCTTTGATTTCAGAAAATTTACTTGCTGAAAATTGAATCGTACGAATTATAAATCGATAAAATCTCCTTTTCATCATGCACAAAACTGATATTCAGTTAACATTACGCATGACATTTAGTTTTCTAGTTCTGGCAATAATTTATCTTGCATTTCTTAGCTTCATATCACTATATTTCGGATTAGGAATCTTACCAATGGCAGTAATTGCTGGTCTGATGATTGGAGCTCAATGGTATTTTTCAGATAGGATAGTTCTTTGGAGTACTGGCACTAAACTAGTAACAAAAGAAGAATATCCTATTTTACATGAAATTGTAGAAAGACTTGTTGTAAAAGCAAATATTCCAAAACCACGAATAGGAGTAGTAAATATGGAAGTGGCAAATTCATTTGCCACAGGAAAAGGTCCAAAAAGTTCAGTGGTTGTGGTAACTACGGGTCTCATGAGAATTTTAGAAAAAGATGAACTAGAAGGAGTACTATCACATGAGCTTACTCATATCAAACATAGAGATGTTACGGTCATAACTCTGGCAAGTTTATTTTCTACTATTGCATGGTTTGTCATGCAATCTTCTATGTTTGGCGCAATGTGGGGTGGATATGGATATGGTTCTGGAGGAAGACAACAACAAGGTGGAGGGATATTCTTGGTTTTGATTGTAGCCGCAATTGTATGGTTTCTAAGTTTTATAATAATACGCGCCATATCCAGATACCGAGAATTTGCCGCAGATAGTGGTGGTGCCTATCTCACAGGTCAACCTCTGTTTCTCTCAAGAGCACTAATGAAAATAAGCGGTGAGGTAAAAGTAGCTCCAAAACCAGAATTAAAACGAATTGAGGGAATGAATGCATTTTTCATAATTCCAGCCATGTCAGGTCAGACTATAGCAAGATTTTTTGCAACACATCCTCCAGTTGAAGAAAGAGTAAGGCGTTTAATGGAAATTGAGGCTGAACTTCGTAATTCTGACAAGGTTGATTCATGATTTATGCACAAGAATTTCATCAAAAAGAGTTTTTTTAAATATAAAATATTTAAATAAGTATATGATAAGCTAATTTTTATATCAAATTAATACAAAACAGCTAATTATTATATAACTGTACCATATCTAATGTATGTCAGAAGCTGGTTGGCAGACATATGCAGCAACAGCAGGTGCACTTGCAATCACTATTGCAATCTACTTTGCAGAACGTGCCTATAGGTACAAACGAATGAAAGAGAACAAACATGTTGGTACCTATGGATTCAATTTCGAAAAAGAATAAACACAAAACCATCATTAAACTTCGGATTCAAAATTAGGCTAAACTATATTCGAAATATTGACTCTAGTTATAATTTTTAGATAAAATAATAGTGATTGTTATTTACAGCAGTCAGATACCCCAGGTATAATTCTTCATGTGTCTCAGACTACCCAATCATCATTCTGCTTTGTTTAATTATCAAAATTCCTTTATAATATACATGATGCCAAATATTGTTAATTTCATATTTATCATTGTTTAGAAACTATTTACTGTTCATTTATGCTGTGTCAATAGGTAAGAATTTTTCACTAAATTGTTGGGTGAGACTACGTTGGGTATTAAATAAAATTTCAAGAAATTAATGGCATGAGTGAGAAAGTTTTTGATAGGATAACCTCCGCAGGTTTAATTGGAATAAAAAAGGTAGAATTAAAAAAAACTTTTGGAAAGAACTGTGATAATATTTTACAAAAATTAATAGATGAAAAACAAATTTTTGTTGAGAAAAAAGGCGTAGCATATTTTGTATGGACGCGAGATAACTACATCTCATATTTATCTCAAAATGATCCCAAATGCAAAATTGTTCTAAGTGTGGCTATGGGAAAAAGTCACTTGGAGGCTAAAGTTAAAGAATATGATAACAACATAGGAGATATAGTAAACAAAACTTCACAACAAAATGTGGCAAATCAAGTAAGTGACTTTAAGGTTGAATTTGACAGACGTTTAACAGAATCTTCTACTTCTATAGGATGGGCACCTTTTTCAGATATAAGAAAAAAGATATGTGAATCTAAAAAAATCTCATCAGAAAACTTCTACTCTATGGCAACTGAACTTGTGGAAAGGCACAGAGAAAAATATGAAGTATCATCAGGTGGCCAGGAAGGAATCATTATGCGAGGATTAGTTCATGGTTATGTGAGGAATGTCTAATGTATGCATATCAATTAGAAAACAATCCATATCCAAGTAGTCCAACTCCAACAGAAAAGGATGCAAGAATACTAGGAGGAAAAAGACACAAAGAGGCCAAGTCAGCTATTTTAGAATGTATCAAAGAATTATACAACAAAGTTGGTGGACGAGATTCAAATGATGGTGACTTTAGAATAATTACATTGATTCAAGATGTTGGATCTGGCAAGACACATTTGGCTTTACATATAAAAAACCTTCAAAGCAGACATAATACAGTCTGTACGTTTCTTGATTTATCCACAATATCTCCAAAGACCATACCGAGTCTTTATAATGCAATTGTCAAAGGATTTGAAAATGATTTTTTTATACATCTTAGAACAAAACTTGTAGAGTATATACAGGATAGGGCAGAGCAGGGAGATAATTCTGCTAAAAAAGCACTCGATTATTCCTTTATGAATAAACTTTCTGGATTGACAATAAAACAAAAAGCAGAAGAGATAATTTCAGGTAAGGCATCTGTTTCTGTAGAAAATATAAAAAAGTTTCTTGTACAGTGGTTTAATTATTATGAATCAAATTTAATCCAAAATATACTCACAAATTCGTTTGATACTGTTACAAATCTTGAAGAATTACTTGGTATGATGGCAGCTATTTCAAAACTAACTCATAGATTCTTGAGTAAAATTGTTCTTTATGAAATTGATGAATTTGATGGAAATCCAGATTCTATAGAATTTATCAAGGGAATAATAAATGCACACCTTCCAGCATCTGTTGTATTGCTTATCTCAACACCTTCAGGCTATGCTGAGATCCAAGGCAAAAGCCCTTCTGTTTTTGACAGATTAGAAAAGGCAAACTACAAGATAGACCTTGTAGGATCAAACTCTCAAGAAGAACTTTTGGAAATTGTCTTAGAATACATTAAACACAATGACAAAAAAGGTAAATTCACACAAAAGACACAGGACGAACTAGATGAGAAAATTAGAGTACTATATGATGAATTTCCAGAGTTTCGTAGTGTACGTTCAATCATAAACATACTGTACCATGCCATGGAAAAATCATCAGAACTTGATTTAGAAAAAATAGATGAAATTGCTATTGATGAAACAATCAAGCATACATATCCTGGCCTAAAAGTTCGTGGAAGTATAATGGCAGTACCAATATCTGATTTTATATCTATAAGAAAAACATGTGAGGATGAATCAACTGGGACACAGTTAAAGAAGGCAGTTACAAATCTTGTTAATTTTGCACACGAAATGGGAAATATAGGAAAATTGGAAAAGCAAAACCAACCACTTGACGTGGTTTATCAAGATCCATATGGCTCAAAAATTGGAATAGCCGTTGTGATAAATGAAAATCACGCCAAAAACTTTGAAGAGATCTCAAACATTTCAAAATCTTCAGCGCTTGTGGATAAGCTTGTAATACTTACAAACTCTAATCTCCCAAGCTCAGAATCTACAATTATAGTTAATGTTGACAAATCTAAGATGGTAGATCTTCTTTATTTTAACAACAGGTATGCTGATCACAAGATTGGTTCCTCCGACAACGAAAAAGTACGGATGCTTGCAAGAACAGTAAATATCATTTAATCCAATGTAATCTTTTTTTTATAGGAAGATGCAACGAAAATAATGTCAAACGACGAATTTGAACGCCTATTGGCAAGAACACACAAGGACGTAACCCTGTTTGATTATAATGAAATCAAGGTACCATGCATCATTCTTGAAGAAAAAAGATTTGATGATATGATGAAAATAATCGCTGGCAAACCAGTTTCTGTAGAAACAAATTTGAATATACTTCAAGATGACTTGGGTCATGTATTTGTAGATATGTCTTTGAATTTTTCACAAGTAGATATTGTTGAAAAACTATTGTTATATGCAAACGATTGCTTTGAATTCTTTGAAGCTCTTGCAGAATCATCTTTACTAGCCCTTTCTTCACCACGTTCTGAATATGGAAAATCAAATGTCTTTATGATCCAACTTCCAAAGCCAGACAGAGCAGTAAACGCACTAGAAATTATCAAAAAAGGGTTAAAGAAATAATTGAATGCGGTTGCCGGGATTTGAACCCGGGTCGCGGAATTGGCAATCCCGCATATTAACCAAGCTGTACTACAACCGCTCAATCGATTTAGAAAATTCTAGTCTATTAAAGCGTACTGTTTGGTAACACTATTTTTTAACTTCATATTTCTAGATAAAATGTGGACCATAAGGTAGAAGAAAAAATAAATCAAAAGATCAAAGAGGTTGCAGAAAAATCTGACGAAATTTCACAAATAATTAATTCATTAAAAGAATTAGAAACACACTCTGATTCGTTTGGTTACGGAATTGCAATAGGGAGATTATACAACTCATTTTATTATCAATGTAGAAGAATTCTGAAACGAAATCCTACTCCTGAAGAATTTTCTGAATTCGTAGGTATTCTTGATAAAAGACAAAAAGATATTCTTAACGCACTAAAACTAAGCTGATGCAGGTTTGATTGGTATTATCTTTATTACCTTTATTGTTGGTGTTATAGGTAACTTTACACATGCTCCGTGCAGTGCTTTTTTTGCAAACTCTAGGTGTTCCTTTTTCACAAATGCTTCCATGATGACTTGACCCTTATCAACTCGTGCAGCTAAACTAACTGCTTTACCGAAGGCTCCTCTCATACCTTCCTGCAATCTATCTGCACCTGCTGTTGCAATCATCTTATTTTCTCTTAACAATATGTGTGGGTAAACCCGTAATTGTGAGAAATAACCGGTTTCACCTGCTACCTGCTCGATTTTTTTGTTTGCCGATAATCTTGCTGATTCTATTGCCATATGTCTTATCTGCATTTTCTCATTTGAACAAAGTTGTACGCAATAATCATAATCGTCTCTTTTTCCGCCAGAGAATTTTGCTATTTTTATCTGAGGTTTACCCTTGATGTACTCTTTTCTCGTATACGGTTGACCATTACCGGTTCTATAATTTGCGCCGTGCATAACTACACTTTTGATTGATTATTGGACGCCCATATTTTAACCGTGAGATCGCATTTGAGTCGAAAATTACACAACAACAAAATCTAAGATTAGGTTATAGAATTGAAATATGAAAGTGCCTGTTCTATGTTATTAACTTCAATGACTTTCATTCCATATTGCTTTTCAGTTATTGGAGAAAGCGGTTTTTCTTGTGCGGTACATGATCTATAGGTGAATATTCCTTCTGTTTTTTCATCACATGATTGAATCTCTACTGTTGCTTGCCCTTGTGGTACAAGAAATATTTTAGCTCCGTATTTGCCTGCCGCATCAGCCTTTTCTGTGACTCCGCCAATTTCTCCAATGGTGCCATCATCCTGTATTGTTCCAGTCATTAACACTTTATCATTTAGCGCCTTTCCTAATATCTCAGATGAAAGTAATACAGTCATTGCACCACCTGCACTTCCTCCATCAACTGCTTGTAGTTCTTGATTGTTTTCAGAAGATATGGAAAAAATCACATCTTTCTTTGACAGATCTACATTGGTGATTTTTTGGGCCACCATGACTGATGTTTTAGCCGATGTTTGAAAATCTACTCCTGTGGGAATGGCGGTGTTAACCAATACTAAACCAGAACCATCCCGAATATCTACAGTAATTTTCATTACAGTACCCTGATAGGTAGTAGTTTCAAAAACACCATTACTTTCTAACACTGGTCTT
>Ga0207140_1076_pt1 | contig 13972 bp, 12 predicted proteins | sample Alteio_BWMinHeat_4_FD_153528 | JGI IMG/M metagenome (GOLD analysis project Ga0207140, IMG submission 153528) | Enriched cells from forest soil in Barre Woods Harvard Forest LTER site, Petersham, Massachusetts, United States -... | ecosystem: Environmental > Terrestrial > Soil > Temperate forest >... | reverse complement strand
GTTGCCAAAAATATAAATCTGTTTTTTCATGTGGATTACTATAAGCAAGTAATTCTTGGCCAACAAAATTTTCAGTGATTTCGCCCTGATTGATGAAGGTTTGCGATGGATGTAAAAACCAGTCTTTTGGATGTGCATTTAAAAGACGTAAGGCTAATGCTGTATCGACAAAAACAGCTTTAAAATGATCGTAATCTGCTTCTGCTCCTAACGGTAAACCGTGTCCATCACTATGAAAAACAGGATTGACAATTAACGCCTTTCGAAGTAAATCAAAACAAGGTGCCAATTCTCGTTTACGATAATGTCCCGATAGTTTGCTAAATTTGAAAGTTTCTCCTAGTTGCCGTGGAATTTGTTCATAAATTAAGGTGACATATTTCAACTCATGCCGTGCGCAGTATTTTTCAAAATCTTGTTTATAACCTTCAATAATCGCATATTGAATTTCACCGCATAAATCAATATCTTGTTTGTTATGCCAAGTTTTGACTACTTCTGGCATGCCACCAATGACAATATATTCTGCAACATATTCCAACCATTTATGATGAATCGGTTCTGGCACTGCTTCTGGAAATGAATGTGATAAGATAGCTTCCGCTGCTATTTCACGACCAGTTGCTTGCAAAAACTCAATAAAGGAAAGCGGATATAAATATAAAAATGATACTCTTCCCACAGGCACGCCAACTTTTTCAATCGCGAAATCAAGCAGGGAACCTGCAATTATTACATGTAATGCTGGATATTCCTCGAAAAAATATCGCAATGCAATCAGGGAACGAGGTGCTTCTTGTGCTTCATCAATGAATAATAATGTTTCGCCTGGCACGATTTTTTTTTCTGTAACAAGTTGTAGTTGTTGTATCAATTTTTTTGGATCAAGACTTTCATTAAACAGGGCAGCTACTTCGGGCTGTTTCTCAAGATTAACGCTCACAAAATTTTTAAATGTTTTACCGAATTCATTTATTAAATAGGTTTTCCCAACTTGGCGGGCCCCACGTAAAATCAGTGGCTTGCGCTCATTATTTTTCTTCCACTTTATAAGATATTGAATAATTTGTCTTTTCAATTTATAATCACTTCTATATGGTTGAAAATCAAGCTTAATATAGCATTTTTATGGTTGAAAATCAAGGTTACTTGTCGATTTCTATGGTTAAAAATCAAGGATGGTCTGTTTCGGCTTTTGTCTTTTTATTTACTACCTTCCCGACAAAATTCCTCTTGAACCTCACGTTACGTGATGATCTATGATGAATGCGGAACAATAAAACCCGAAATCATAGAGAGAAGTAACGCATGCGAGTTTGTGTCATTGGTGCAGGAGCATCGGGCTTAGTCGCAATGAAAGAAGTCATTGCTGAAGGTCATGACCCAATTTGTTACGAAGCGGCTTTTGAAATTGGAGGCGTATTTAGCCGAGATGAAGCAAGTCGCAGAACCGCAGACAGCACTTATCTTACTATTAGTAATGTTTATATGGCATTTTCTGATACCGTCGTTGGACTTAAGAAATTCTGGCACGCATCGGAGTACATAAAATATCTCGAAGATTATTGTCAATTACATGACCTTCGAAAAAGAATTCAATTTCGTCATAACGTACGTCAAGTTCAAAAGATTGAAAATCACTGGCAGGTAGAGATAGAAAATTTAGATACTCACACTGTTTTGACGGTAACCTTTGATGCGGTTGCTGTTTGTTCTGGTAGTCATCAATATCCTCGTTACCCAACCATTCCTGGGTTAGAAACTTTTCCAAATCTTACTCTTCATGCAGCACAATTTCGTGATGCAACATCTTTTCGAGGTAAAAAAGTAGTTGTCGTGGGAATAGGAGAAAGCGCCGCCGATATTTTAGCAGACGTTGCGCAACAGTCTGCTGAATGCCATTTGGTCATGCGCTCTTATCCTTTTATTGTTTCTCGAATGATTGGAAATTACACCTTTGATACTTTTACTTCTAATCTTTTTTATCCTGGCAGTTTAACAAGACCCGTCCATTGGCTTCTCATTATCATCTTGTCGATTTTAATCTTTCCGATTTCTTTGTTATTTCGCTTCATGCGATTGTTGTTTCCAAATCAGAAAAAAATAAAACAAGACGCATTTGGTCAAAAAGAGAAAATGGCGGATTGGAAAACGCCAGACACAAAACAATTTCGGCGATTGCTTTTAGATTGGGTGCTAAAGAGTGATGCATCTAATATAAAAAAATTTGGGCTAAAAAATAGTAGATTTCTTCCCTTTGTGATGGAAGGAAAAATTACACCTCACCTCGGTGAGATCCGCAGCATTCAAGGATCAAAAATAATTTTTAATGACGGGAAAATCGTCATAGCGGATGCAATGATTTATGCTACTGGCTATCAAACTATTTTTCCATTTTTAAAAGGCATTGAAGTTCCAGAAAACAATATCAGAAATCTTTTCAAACATGCTTTTCTTCCTGCGAACGAACCGACTTTAGTTTTTATTGGATATGTACGTCCGACTGCTGGCGGCATTCCCATTTGTTCTGAGATGGTTGCGCGTTATTGGGCTTTGCTGCTTAGTAAAAAGAAAACGTTGCCAGAGAATATTGCGGAGCTGACTCAAAAAGAAAGAGCGCAAGAAGAAAAGATGCACTATCTTTCTCCTGCTTTAAATACGGTGGTAAATGGAGTAGGTTTTCTCGAATCAATGTCGAGGTTAATTGGATGTGAGGTCCCTTATTTTTCTTATCTGATTAATCCAAATATTTTTTTTCGACTTCTTTGTGGCACGACGATCGGACATCGATATCGTTTAAGAGGACCGCATGCTAATCCAGCAGTCGCTTTGAAAATGATTCGAACACTTGAACTCGGTCAACCTCCAGAAGTTTTGGCGTTGATGGCTACGTTCAAACTTTTATCCCTGTCTGGTTTCGGTTCTGGAGACATGGTCTACGATATCATGAGAACAATTCGATTTTGTTTAAGGAAAAGGAGATCCTATGATTCAAAAAACGTATGTTGAAATTCCAATGACAAAATCAGTTCCCTCTGAAACGAGAGGTTCACTTTGGTTTGGTCTTTTATGCCATCTCGGGCCGCCGGTGTTTTTTTGTGTTTCGGCGCAGCTCCTGCATTTTCAGTTGCTCCCCGTCATCATTGCATTGCTTTCAATCGGAATAGGTTATATTTTCATGTTACTTTTCGTAGAGAAAATGACTCCTGCTGTTGAACTTACATCTAATACTTGGCGAACAGTTGCGCGCGGACTTGAAAATGCGTTTATTGAAGGTGCGGGACTTGGTGGTCTTGTGATTTTTATTGGATGGTGGAGTTTGAAAAATTTATTTTCCATTAGTATCCATCCTAATTCTTGGCGTTTAATTATTCTTGCGGTGGCTTTAACTGATTTTATTTATTATTTTATTCATCGCTATTTAAATCATGGAAAGAGTAAGAGTGGAATAAAGAAATTATATTGGATTAGTCACCGTCATCATCATAGTGTTGAAGCAATGGATTTTCTTCGCGGAAATCTCACTTCAGTTTTAGATACCGCTGTTGCTGGTTTCCAAGTGCCATTAGTTTTTGTATCTGCTTTTCTTGGATTAAGTTTTGAGGCGGCAATTGTCGCTTATGGATTAGTGTTGATGCTTCAGATTACTCATCATGTGAACCACAATTTTAATATTGGTTATTTAGGCTATATCCTCGTGGATAATCACAGTCATAAATTTCATCATTGCCCAGGCGGTCAATTAGTTAATTTTGCGGCCTTATTTTCAATTTATGATCGGATGTTTGGAACATTCTATGACAGCACAGTGCATTCTTCTAGTTATATGGCAAAATGCCGAATTACCCTTCCTATTCGAATTCAAAAAATGACAGAAAAGGCTTAGTTTAATGCAGAAAAAACGCGACAGAAAATTTGCGCATTACTTTTCAAGGTACGTTGCCTTTCCGCAGATTATTTTTGTAGTAGTCGTTCCGCTTTATTATTTTCTTTATCTTTATCCATCAGACAAAGTTATTTTTGGTTTAGGAAGAGAACATGCGGGGTTTATTGTAAGCTCTACTTTAATGGCAGTGAGTCTCTTGTTCTGGGAAAAAATTGCTCCATTAGAAAAATTTCAAATCAGCTCAAAACAGCTTTATTATGATGTGATCAATCAATTGATGACGGGAATTGCTTATAGTATTTATATTTTTATTATGATTGCGCTTTCAATTTGGTTGAATAAATCTGGGAAAATTTTTTCGTTGAGACACTTGCCAACATTTTTTCAGTTTATTATAGGTATAAGTCTGCAAGAATTTTTTCTTTATCTTTGGCATCGATTACTTCATGAATCGGGCAGCCAAACACTGTGGCTACTTCATGAACCCCATCATTTACCTAGGCGATATCATTTTCTTTCTGGCGGTAGAGTGCATTTATTGGATCTTTCTTTTTTATTTTTATTGATGGGTTCACTTCAGATAATTTTCAATATTTCGCTTGATGTGATGATGTGGATGATGATGTATCCTATTATCACGGGGGCGGTTCATCATACCAATGTTGATTTTCGTCTTGGACTATTTAATTGGATTTTTTTAGGGCCAGAGTTGCACCGTTGTCATCACGATAGAGATCCTCGCGTCGCTGTAAATTATTCTTCTTGTTTTCCATTATGGGACATTGTTTTTAATACTTTGGGGCCGTTGAGAGCGGGACATGAAACGCAATATGGCGTCGCTTATCATTCAGATGAAGAAGATACTTATATGGATGCTTTTATTGCTCCATTCATCAAAACGCGGCGAATCAGCTCAGATTAGGGAAGTGTTCAGGCTTCGTTCTAGACCGCCCGTCTGCGGGCATCTTTGAACGATCATATTCGGGAAAAATGCTCACATACTTCTGTGTATGCTGCGCTTTTTCCCGAATATGATCGTCCAAACCTGCCTCGCAGCCAGACGGTTGCGGTGTCATGAGTGTGTTGTGAACGATTACCAGATTAGCGGCGCTACTTTCGTTAAAAATGCGATGACTTTTTCATCAGGCGAAAAATTAGGTATCATGCCTGATTTATATCCTTCCCACAATTTTGCTTTAAGTTCAGGATTGTTTTGATAAGCGGAATTAATCAGCATAGAAATTTTTTCAATAAGTTTTTTCGTTTTTTTACTTGGGATAGCGGTCTTTAATTTTTTAATTTCTTTAAATAAGCGCAACCATTCAGTTGTTCTTTTTTGCGATATTTGTTTGTAAATTTCGATTTCTTCTTTATTCAAATATTTTTCATACCATTGATTGGTATTATTATCATTCAACGTTTCAATTAGTTTTATCGTATCACGCCAATCAATCATTTGATTTATTTGAAGGTTATTTAATGAAAAATTTAATATTTCAGAAGCTTTTTTTATTTTGGCGATTTCTTTTTCTAACGCATCCGCTTGAATTTTTAACGAATAAGAAAGATCGAAATTTTTATCCTGTAATGATTTTTTGATTTGTCTCAACGTAAAACCCATATATTTCAAGGTGACAATTTGTTGAAGAGCAATTAAATCTTGTTCTGAATAATGACGATGCCCACCTAATGAACGAGAAGAAGGTTTTAGTAAGCCAATTTCATCATAATAATGTAGCGTCCTGATGGTCACAGAAGTTAAGCGGCATATTTCATTGATGGTATAAAACTTAGATTTCATGGTTTTTACTTAAAAAATGGTAACTATATTGCATGACGTTATGTGAGGTGCAAATAGTTTTTTACGATAAATTTAAAATAAGATTGTATATTATAAAGTTAATTGCACCTTCAGCAAGAGCGCAAGCCGCTTTATTGATGCGATGGGCGAAAGGAGAGCATACAACAGCAGAAATTGCGCGAACATTAAATACGTCGTGGCCAGCGATATCGCGATTAGAAGATCCACATCATTGGCCGAACTTGCGGCAATTAGAAAGAGCGGCTGCTGCAATTGGACAACGACTTGTTATTTCACTTGAACCTGTATCCGGAGAAATAAAGTGAATGGTTACATGGCATTCCTTTTTATCTATTAGCGTCATCTTTTTTTTGTGCTTCTTCTTTTCCTACCACCGCCTGTTTGTTTATTCACGGTGGCCCATCCTATTCTTGCAGCAACTTCTCGAGATCTGCCTTCTTTCATTTCAGATTGTTCGATATGTCTCGCTTGTCTTTTTTGTTTATTGGTATAACTGGCTTTTGATCCGCGCGGCATGATTGATCCTCCTGCGTTTAACTTTTTATTTATATAGTTATCTTACCACATTTTATTGCTTCATAGATTATATTTACCTTAGGAATTACCCTGTTAAACATCCAATCTATTTTTGACGAAATAATGTAACTTTTTTTTCTGCAATATCTAAATCACAAAGTTTTATATATTTAATGCATTTAAATAATAGTTGGGGAGTGCAAGCGACAGGCGTCGATTTTATTATTTTCTTAATTTCATTTTTAGTTTTTATTTCAATTTGTTCATTCGTATTCCATTGTATTATATTTTCTTGTGGCGTTTCTTTTGAATTTCTTAATAATATTTCATAAGCAGATTGTATGGCGGGATAAAATTTTAATTTCTTTAACTCATTTTTTTCTTTATTTTTTGTATTTTCTTCTATTTCATCAACGGACCAAGCGAAATGGCTTTCTTGTAAAAAAAATCTTATTCCCTTAAGTAAGGAATCGTAAACATTATTTAAAACTTGGTAAGCTTTGATAATGCCGCTTAAATCATTTGATTCCATCTTGCCATAATAAGATTCTAACTGACAATATTGTATTGGGTCGATGTCGTCGCTATTAAGAATAACGTAAATTATTTTTAAACATTCTGTTAAAAATATTAATTGTGTATTTAAACACTGGATTAATCTGATTTCATTTTTAAATTCACGCGTTATCATTATATTTTCCTTTGTCATTTTCACTTAAATTTTTAATACTTAAATAGACCATATCATAGCGCCAGCTGTCATTCCTGCGCCAGCTGTTGTTAATAATATTTTTTCGCCGTTAGAAAATGGTTTGATTTGATGTGTGATGGATAACGCGAGCGGAATACCGGCTGCTGATGAATTGCCATATTTTTCTACAATTGAAATCATTTTTTCCATAGGGATTCCTAATTTTTTTGCAGTGCTTTCTGCCATTCGTGAATTAGCCTGATGAGGAATAAAATGTTGAATATCGGAAGAGGAAAGATTCGCTTGCATCATAGCTAAAGAACTGCATTGTGTCATCATTTTCACAGCGTGAGAAAATATTGCTGGACCATCGTGCATTTTCATTTTGTATTCATTTAGTGGGATGTCTGGCGCAAAAGGTTTTTTATTTCCCCCTGCTGAAATGGAAATCAAATTATAATGGTTGCCATCTGATAAAAAATGCGAACCTAATAAACCTTTTGTTTGATCTAGCGTTGGTTTAATGATCATGGCGCCCGCAGCATCGCCAAACAAAATAGCGCTATGATATTCTGATAAATTGATTCGACGACTTAAAATATTTGCAGCAATGATTAACGCAGATTTATTTTGTGTACGTACGAAACTATCAGCTATCATGAATGCATTGAGAAATCCAGAACACGCAGCTGATAAATCGAAAGCACAAGCGTGAGAAAGACCAAGTCGGTGTGCAAGTAAAGGCGCGGTTGGGGGTAATAAATGATCTGGTGTTGAAGTTGCAAGAATAAGTAAGCCGATTTCTTGTTGGGAAATATCGGCATTTTGTATTGCGACTACGCCAGCTTTTTCCGCTATATCAACTAATGATTCGTTTTCTCCAACCCATCGCCTCGTTTTGATGCCAGTTCTTTTTTCTATCCAACCTGGTTCGAGATGAAAATGATTTTCTAAATAGTGGTTATCAATCACATTTGATGGGACATAATGACCTAAACCTGCAAGCTGACTAAAAAATGTGGCGCTCATAATATAATTTTCTGTAGTTCTGTGTCTTGTAGTTTGTGTTGTATTAAAAGCATGGTTCTCTGTGGTCCTGTAGTTTGTGTTGTATTAAAAGCATGGTTCTCTGTGGTTCTGTAGTTTGTGTTGTATTAAAAGCATGGTTCTCTGTGGTTCTGTAGTTTGTGTTGTATTAAAAGCATGGTTCTCTATCAGTCCTGGAGTTGGGGGCAGTCATTTTGGCAATGGCTCGCGAGCCTCCGGCTCGCTGCGCTGAGTTGCCAAAATAACTCCCCCAACCCCAGGACTTTCAAGGCCTGCGTTAATTTTACTGCTGATGAGATACTGTTTGACCAAAGCGTATATACATGTGCATCATTTGTATCACCTGAAATTTCGAATGCTACATTTTAATTACGCTGTATCACCTGCAACACCGAATGTACCTCGATGCTCGCCAGTCAAGGAGGTCGGGAGAGTTATTTTGGCAACTCAGCGCAGCGAGCCGGAGGCTCGCGAGCCATTGCCAAAATGACTGCTCCCGACTTCCTTGACTACAGAGAATACATGCTCAATAAAATCGACCCCCTTGTTTACAGAGAATACATGCTTGACTACAGAGAAGACGCTACTATATGCTACCGGTTTTAATTGTCAACCAAAAATAAAAAAATGGTTTACTAATAAAATAAGGAACTGTTGATGAAAGTTGATATTAATACGTTAAACCAGTGGGATGCTTCTCACAGCTGGCACTCCTTTACTCAAATGCAAGAATATCTCGAAAATAAACCATTACACATCACACACGCCAAAGGATGTTGGTTATATGACGACGAAGGCAAGCGTTATCTTGATGGCAATGCGTCTAATTGGACAAATGTACACGGTCATAGCAATCCAGAACTTAATGCAGCACTCATACAACAATTAGAAAATTTACAGCAATCGAGTTACAAAGACCTCAGTCATCCTGCTGCGTCAGAACTTTGTCATGAGTTAATTAGTATTGCGCCTAAAGGAATTGAGCGCTGTTTTTTTACTGATAACGGAGCATCTTCAGTTGAAGCAGCAATTAAACTTTCCTTTCAATATTGGCAGCTTACAGAAAACCCACAAAAGAAACTGATCATTGGAATGGAAGGCGGTTATCATGGCGATACATTTGGCGCGATGTCTGCAGGAAACTCTTGTTTTCATCAGCGATTCTCAGAATGGTTTTTACCAGCGCATTATTTTATGGCGCCTCAACCAGATGACATGTCAAAAAGTTTAGAAGACCTTGATCGTTTACTTGAAACTTATGCTCATCAAACAGCAATTTTATTTTTAGAGCCTTCCGTTCAAGGTCCGCGCGGCATGTATTTACAGCCACCAGGATTTTTACAAGCTGTTGCCGAACGTTGTAAATCGCATAATATTCATTTAGCGCTCGATGAAATCTTTGTTGGCCTCGGACGCTTAGGTCATATGCTTGTCTCTGCGGCTGAAAATGTAACGCCTGATTTTATTTGTTTATCTAAAACACTAACAGGTGGTTACTTGCCATTAGCAGCTACCTTAACATCACAAAAAATTTATGAGGCTTTTCTCGGTGATTTTAGTGAAGGAAAAACATTTCTTCATGGACACACGTTTGCCGCAAATCCACTTGCAACAGCAGTAAGTATCCAAAATATTAAAAAATTAAAACAGGTTATCGAAACTGGCGCACTTAAAAATACATGTGATTATTTTAATAAATGTATTGAATCTTATTTTGCAAAACATCCATTTGTTAAATCGGTACGTCAACGTGGTCTTGCTTGTACGTTAGAATTATATCCTGGCAACAATAATCATTTTAATCCTAACGAACGTATTGCACATCATCTTTCACTTTATTTGCGTGAGAAAGAAATTTTATTGAGAGGGGTGGGAAATACACTTTTGATTGTTCCACCATTATGTATTACCCATCTTGAGATTGATTTTTTGTGTCAGCAAACGGCAGAAGCAATACATGAATATATCACTAACAAAGTTGGAACAGCTTTATCAATTGCCGTTTAACGAGTTGATAAAAAAATCGCATGATGTTTATCGGCGGCATCATACGATAAATAATATTCATTTATGCGGTTCTCTTTCGATCAAAACGGGCAATTGTCCTGAAGATTGTGCTTATTGTCCGCAGTCAGTGCATTATCAAACCGATGTGTCTAAGCAAGCACTGTTAGATTGCAATGATATTTTAAATATTGCACTTCGTGCAAAAACACACGGCGTGACGCATTTTTGTTTGGGTGCTGCTTGGCGTCATGTTCCTAAAGGCAATACTTTTCAAAAAGTATTGGAAATTGTCGAACAAGTTAATCGTATAGGTTTGCAAGTCTGTTGTAGTATGGGCAGTGTTTCTGAAGAGCAAACAGAAGCTTTATTTGAGGCGGGATGCAGTACATATAATTATAATTTAGATACTTCACCTGAATTTTATTCCAACATTATTACAACACGACCTTTTGAATCTCGTTATCAAATATTACAAATGATTCGCAAATCGAAATTAAAAATTTCTTGCGGCGGTATTTTGGGTATGGGTGAATCGATAGCAGATCGTTTGAAATTGATTTATTTGATTAGTCAATTGTCACCTCAACCTGAAATGGTGCCGCTTAATTTACTCGTTGCAATAAAAGGCACGCCGCTTGAGCACGAACCCTTTATCGATCCATTTGAGTATGTGCGTATCATAGCGCTTGCTCGTATTGCCATGCCGCAAACTATCATTGCGATGGCCGCAGGTCGTCATCAATTATCTTTTGAAACACAAGCGCTGGCATTTTTTAGTGGTGCAAATGCTATTTATATCGGCGAACGCATTTTAATTACGCCAACACCTGATTTAAACGCAGATTTCAACATGCTAAAAAAACTTGGAATGAAAGCACATGAAAACAATCTTGATATCAGGCAATGATACAAATATTGGTAAGACGTGGATTTGTCGAGCGCTTGCAAATTATCTCGCATTGCATCATCAGCATGTACAAGTTGTTAAGGTGATTGAAACAGGTGTGATGCCAAATCAAAAAGGTGACGCAGAAACGGCGATTGAAGATATTAGTGCGAACTGTCAAGCTTATACATTGTATTCATTCGCAGCTCCACTCGCCCCTGTTTCTGCAGCACGCAAAGTGAATCACAAATTAAATTTCAACAATATACTTCACAAAATAAAAAATTTACCTGAAACAGATTGGCGTATTCTTGAAACAGCAGGCGGCTTAGCTGTTCCTTTAGATGAAACAGGATTAGATAGTGCTGACCTAGCTTTACAGTTGCCAACGGATTATTTATTACTCGTCATTCAAAATCGATTAGGTGCCATACATCAAGCGCGTGTATTAGCGGCTTATGCGCCGCATTCAAAAATTAAAACAGGCATTTGGTTTAACGATAGCATGTCAGTTGATGATGATGTCACACAGTCTAATTATGCAGAACTTGCAAATCTTTCTATTCCCCTATGGGGCCATCAATTGCATCAATTACAAACGCTGCGTTTTTTTGATTCATTTCCTTTAAGGTTGATGCGTGATGCATAACACATTGAAAAAAAATATTCATGCTTACTTACGCGCAAGAAAAAAATCAGGATTGTTGAGAGAGTTAACACCGCATTCTATTAAAAATAATCCTGAAAATTTATATTTAAATCTTAATGATTATCTTCAATTAAGCAAACATCCTCTCATCATTCAAGCAGCGCAAAAAGCATTAGAAAAATGGGGAACTTCTTCTGGCGGATCACCTGCTGTTGGGAGTTATTGGACTATTCATCAAGCATTAGAAAATGAATTAAAAACATGGTGCGGATTTAAATATGGCTTACTTTGGAATTCAGGTTACACAGCAAATAAAGCATTAATGAGCACGCTGCCTCAAAAAGGTGATGTTGTTTTAGTAGATCGTTATATTCACAATAGCATGATAATAGGTACACAAGAAACGCAAGCAAAATTTATACGCTATCATCATTTGGATTTAAATCATCTTGAAGACTTACTTCGTATTTACACACATCCGGATCGTACTGTCTTTGTTGTAACAGAATCGGTGTTTAGTATGGAAGGAGATTATCCTGACTTTAATCAAATGCGTTTATTAAAAGAACGTTATCATTTTTTTTGGATTGTGGATGAAGCACATGCATTAGGTTGGTATGGTCCAAAAGGAAATGGGCTTGTTGCAAAATTTGGCGTGGAGAAACATGTCGACATTTTAGTTGCGACACTGGGAAAAGCATTAGTGAGTCAAGGTGCGTTCACTTTGTTTCATGATTCTCATTTGCGATCATATTTATTAAATTGTATTCCTGAATTTATTTATTCTACGTATCTGACCCCTGCTGTGACAGCAAGTAGTTTAGCCGCAATAAATATTATTCAAACAGAATACATGAAACATCAACCTCGATGGCTTGCGCAAACTTTGCAATTAAAAAAACGCCTAAAACATTTTTTTCCGAATATACCTTTATATGATAGCCCTATTGCGCCGCTTGTTATTGGTGATGTGAAAAAAACACTGCATATAGCAGCAGAACTTGCAAAACAACATCGCATTTACGTCGGTGCTATTCGGCCGCCCAGTGTTCCAAAAGGCACAAGTCGTCTTCGTCTTTCATTACATTGTAATATAGCGTTTGATTCACTTGCGCAAACATTGGAAGGTTTTTTTTCAAGTATTGAGGTATTATAATAATATTTTATTTGCAGTCTTGAGTAAGGAATTAACTCATCCACATGGACGCCAATTTTTGTCACATTATTAAATCCAGCCCTCTTTTTTCTTCATTAGATGAATCATCATTAAATGAATGGTTGCCTCATTTCGAAAAAATAGAATTAAAAAAGGGACAAATTTTATTCAGGCAAGGAGATTTATCTCATTATCTCTATGTGGTTGTCACAGGGAAATTAGCTGTTTATTTAACAACTGATGCAAAAGAAAAAAAATTATTTGATGAAGTCGTGCCAGGTCAAGTGATAGGAGAATTGGCTGCTTTGTCACACGAGCCGAGATCAACAACAGCAAAAGCCATTAAACATACAACACTGTTAAGATTGTCGAGTGAAGTATTTGTTCGTTTATGTAAAAAATTTCCAGATATTTATTCTTATATTATGAATGTAACTTTAAGCCAATCGAGACAGTTAATTAAATTTATTTCTGGAAATGAGCGTAATAAAAAACATATTGCATTAATGCCTGCTAATGAAGATCAATCGTTAAAAAAATTTTATGAAGAACTCCTCACATTTAGTAAATCATATTCAAATATAACAATACTAACAGATGATCAGTCGTATGATATGGTGGAATTAAAAAAACAAATTAGTACGCTTGTTGCGCATCATCATATCATTTTGTATGTCATTACTTCATATACTTCAACTTTAGCTGAGATTTGTTTTAGTCATGAAAAAGTGGATATGATTTATCTCATCGCAAATAGTCGCTCACAGGCGATGATTAATCCATCTATGCTTGAAATAATAAAAAATAATCATTATAAATTTTTGCCTGAATTAATTTTATTCAATGTTGATCATGAAAGACGACCGAAGCACACGGCTAAATGGCTAGAATTATCTAAATTTAATATGCATCATCATATACGCATGACGCATGTAGATGATTGGCAGCGATTATTGCGATTTATGACAGGGAATGCCGTTGGTCTTGTATTGGGCGGTGGTGGGTTACGTTGTTGGGCGCAATTAGGTGCGGTAATGGCATTACACAGAAAAAAAATCCCGATTGATATGGTTGGTGGATCAAGTGCTGGTGCGATTGTCGCAGGTTATTATGCGATGTATGAAACATATAAAAAAGTTAATGTGTTAAAGGAGCTTTCATTTATTACGCGTGATTCTATTTTATTAAGAAATTTGACGTGGCCTGCTGCTTCTCTTTTTAATGGAAAAGATTATACCAAAAAATTACAAAAAATTTTTGGTAGTGTACGTATTGAGAATCTTTGGCTGCCTTGTTTTTTTGTATCAACTAA
>Ga0207140_1075_pt1 | contig 14368 bp, 9 predicted proteins | sample Alteio_BWMinHeat_4_FD_153528 | JGI IMG/M metagenome (GOLD analysis project Ga0207140, IMG submission 153528) | Enriched cells from forest soil in Barre Woods Harvard Forest LTER site, Petersham, Massachusetts, United States -... | ecosystem: Environmental > Terrestrial > Soil > Temperate forest >... | reverse complement strand
TATTTTCACGCAAGCTTTTTATTATCAAGATGAACATCAATTAAAAAGCGCGCATTTACTACTCAATAATCTTTATTACACGCTCATGTATAACGAAGATGAATCTTTATTATTAAATGAAAAAATGCTTAAGCGTTTAAAAATACTTGAAGATGAATGGATACGTCATGAAAAAAACGAATCTTTATGCAGATATGATTTTACTCAGCAAGTCAATAATATTGCATTAATCGAATTGGCATTAAAACGACATGTTGCGTATCACCATCCTCTTTTTGATTATTTATCCGCTGAAGCGACAGAGCAAGAATTAAAACAATTTATTCTTAATGAATCAGTACTTAATGTCGAATTTTTTGATTATCTTGCTTTATCAGTCATTGGAGTGAGTGATGAGGTGCGTGCTGAAATCATGTCTAATTTATGGGATGAAGCAGGTAAGGGTAAAATTCATCAATTTCATACTGTTTTATTTAAAAAATTATTACATGATTTAGATTTAACTTATAAACGCGACATGATTGTTGCGAATATGTCATGGCAAAGTTTAGCTGGTATTAATTTATTTAATTATTTTGCTCGATATCCTCATAACAAAATGAAATATTTTGGTATGTTAGCCGCAACTGAAATGTTAGATCCTGATCATTACATTAAATTGATGGATGGGATGAATAAAATTTTTAAAACGAGAAAAATTGATTGCACTTATTATCTCGAACATCAATTAATTGATATACATCATGCAAGCGGATGGCTGAATAATGTCATATTGCCTGAATTAGCCAAAAATCCTCAAAAAATTGCTGATTTTTGGCTTGGATTTTATATGCGATTAGATTCAGTTGCGAGATATTACGATTATCTTTTAAATCATTTTACAACTCAATTAGCTGCGTAGAGGTATTTATGGCATACATGCTGACATCTGATGAAAAACAAATTGCTGAAGAATGGAAGAAATATGAAGGATACACTGTAAGACCAGTTCCAAGTACGATTCAGTATTATCAATCTTATATTGCAAATCACATTTCTTTACAACATGCTTTGATTTATGGCGGAACACCTGAAATTCGTAGTATTTTTCAGCGATTAGATCGTTCCGTTATTCTCATGGACCGTTCATTTAAAATGATGCGTGCTATGGGCAGCTTAACGTTCTCTGGTGTCGGCATTGCTGATAATGAAACCTACCTTGAAGCAGATTGGTTGGCGATGGATAAATTGCATCATGGGTTTGATTTATTAATTGGTGATGATGCAATTAATATGGTTACCTGGGACCAATTTGAAATATTTTTACGTTATGCACACAGTTTGCTTAAACGAGGCGGCGTATTTATTTGCCATTTATTGGTCAAGCCAGATGAAGAATTTATTAAACAGTCTGTCGAAGAAATTTATCATGAATATGAAAAAAAAATGATTCGAACACAATATGATCTGGCGAGTCGATTAAATTTCATTTGCTTTGATTATCAAAATTATCGTATGGGATGGCAGCAAACGATTAAAAAAATTGGTGAAACAAAGTTGGCTTTGTTTAAACCGGCATTTGATTTTATTTCTACTTTTGGATTGTGTAACAGTTATTTTCATTGTCCTCCGCAACATTATTTTGAGGTTTTATTGAAATCATATTTTTCGATAGAAGAAATTTTTTATCCGCATGAGCATGAATATTGTCAATTTGAACCAGTCTATATTTTAAAAAAATAATACCCCATTAATCTTCACTTAAAAGGAGTATCAAAATGAGTGTGATTGAATTTAAGTCTATTGATAAATTGAAAACTCAAGTTATTAATCAATTAGTTTTTAAAAAATCAAAAACAATATTGTTTATTCAGCCTTATGGCGCGTGTCTTTCTTTATTATTACATGGATTATCTAAAGGGTATCAAATTATTATATTTAGCGCACAAAAAGATTTGAGGGTCGTGTCAGAAACAATATTATCTTCTGTTGCATTAACAATTATCATTGATACTGCAAATGAAGAATCAGTATTATCATGTTCGATGTTTTTGCAGGAAATTATTCAAATTCATGCAGTTGTTCCGGGATTTGAATATTTTGTACCGCTTGCTGCAAAAGTAAATGAATCGTTGAATTTGCCTGGGGTACCATTAAACAAAGTCATGCAGCTGAGACGTAAAGATGTGATGCGTTTGTGTTTGCGTGAGGCAAATATAGCTGTCCCACGATTTGCGATTATTCAATCTATTGCTGAATTAGACCAGGCCATTGAGGAGATTGGTTTTCCAGCCATTTGTAAACCTGTTGATGCAGCGGGTAGTGTGTATGTCAGAAAAGTTAATGACAAAAAAGAAGCGCGCGCAGCTGTACTCGCTATTCTTGAAAATAAATATTTATTATGGGGGTATGAATTATCTCGCATTGTTTTATTTGAAGAATATATTGAAGGAAAAGAATATAGTTTAGAAGGTGTGGTGCAGCAGGGTAATATTATTCATTTTAGTTTGACTGAAAAAATAGTTTCAGATGAAATTGAATTTATTGAAATAGGACACATTGTCAATTCACCGATTTCTTTGATGGATAAAAAAATAATAGAAAATTATGTTAATCAAATTTTGATTATACTTGGCGCAGATAATTGTCCGTTTCATGCAGAAGTTCGTTTGGCACAAAATAAACCTATTTTAATGGAAATCGCGGCAAGATTAGCGGGCGATAAAATTGGTGATTTAATTAATTTATCTGGAAGTGTTAATTATTTTGATTATGTTTATGCAGCGTATGGCGGCGAACAGTTGCCTGATATCAGTCAGTCAGGTTATCCAACAGGGATACGTTTTTTTTATCGACCCCAGATTGCTTCTTATCAAAAAATAGAGGGAACTGAAACATTAAAACAAGCGCCTATTGAAGAATTACTTTTTTATTATCAACCTGGTCATCCTATTCCTGATTTTCCAAAACCATTGCGGCGTTTAGGACATGTGATCGCTAAAAACAAGGATTATGTTGTGCTTGAAAAAATGCTAAACGAAATTGATGAGATGATTGTTTTTGAGTAGTGAGTAGCAGGATGACAAGAATAACAGCTACATAAGGTGAGTCATATGGCATAGAAATGTTAGCGAATAATAGGTGTTTAATGTGTAACCCAAACATTTTCATTTTTCATGGTGCATATGGATATCCACAAGAAAATTGGTTTCCATGGCTCCAACAAAAAATAATTGCATCGAGTCGCATGTGTTATGTGCCTGCGTTTCCTACACCAGAAAATCAGCATTTAGAAGGTTGGTTTGAAGCTTTTCAACAAAATGACGCGTATGCCATCACTTCTCAAACTATTTTAATAGGGCATAGTTTAGGTGCTGTTTTTCTTTTGCGATTATTAGAGCGATATCACATTGAAGTGAAGACAAGCATTTTGGTAGGTGCATTTTTAGGGAAAATTGGAATTGAAAAATTTGACTCGATTAATGAGAGTTTTTTTCAGCAATCATTTGATTGGGCGAGAATAAAATCTCGAAGTAAACAAATTATTTGTTACGATGGTAATGATGATCCTTATGTTAGTCCCGTCATGTTTGATTTCATCGCTGATCAATTGGGTGCGGTTAAAGTGATTATTTCCCAAGGCGGCCATTTGAATTTGCCCGCTGGATATGAGACGTTTCCGCAGTTGTGGCGGCAATTAGAGCCGATGATGCGTTAGATATATGTAGGTGTTGGGCTTCGCATTGCTCAGCCCAACCTACGGCCTGTGAAAGAGCTGTGTAGGTTGGGCTGAGGACCGCGAAAGCGGCCGAAGCCCAACGCTTCATGGGTTATTAATGCACGTACCGGTTCAGCATCGGACGCATGATCCACATTATCGCGGCAACAATAGCAGTCACAATGCTAATTTGTAAAAACACATGCGTATAAATTGCTAATGTTTCGACAGCAGGTAAATTATCTAGGCCGCCAGGCGGTTCGGTTAAATTACCGACCCACGCCCCTAATGGGCCTGAAAGCATGGAAGTTAAAAACCAAATTCCCATCACAAAACCAGCCATACTTGAAGGACATAGTTCTGCGACCATCGCCAATCCTAATCCGGAAATTAGTAATTCGCCGACAGATTGAAAATAATAAGTTAAGACCATCCACCAAGGTGAAACTAGTCCATCAATCGCGAAAAATTTTGCTATATATAAAACAAAAAACGCAATCGCACACAAGCTCATGCCAATACAAAATTTTGTTACGTGTGTTGATTTTGCTTTGTGATAGAACCAAACAAGTGCTGGTGACATGGCGACGATCACTAAAGGATTTAATAATTGGTATTCAGCGGGGGGAATCGTAATGCCGAAGAAATTATTTTGGATATTATGTACAGCAAAAAAGGTTAAGGAAGTTGGCATTTGATTATACAGCACAAAGAAAATAACAGCTTGCACAATCAAAATTAATGCAACTAACATACGCGTGCGTTCTATCCCGCCTCTATCAAATGCAAGTTTTAAAAAGTAAAGAAAGACAGCCGTCACGACGATATAGACAATGGTGCTGCAAATAAGTGTTTGTGGAAGCAGCCAAGCAATAACGCCAACAGAAAGAAAACTGAGCACAAGAATAATAGCTAAACGATTCAAACGTAATGGCTCTTTATCTGCGCCTACACTCACGCCGTCTAATAATTTAGCGAATATAAAATAATTGGCTACGCCTAAGAATAAACCGAATGCGCATAACCAGAAGGCATAAGACCATCCCCAAACATCGGCAATGATGGGTGTTAAAAACATTGAAATGAGTGAGCCCAAATTTACAGCCATGTAGTACATGGTCATTGCGCCATCAAAGGCTGGGTCACCTTTTTTGTACATTTTGGCAATTAGTGCGCCGCCATTAGCTTTAAATAACGTATTACCTACTACGATGGCCGCTAGCGCATAAAAAACGGTATGCGTATCGGAAACAGCGAGCCAAATGTAAGAAAACATGAGAACAATGGCGCCTAATACCATGGTACGTTTGGTGCCAAGATAGGAATCACCGATGTAACCACCGATCCAAACGAATCCATAAACGAAGGCAGAAAACGATCCAAATACGCTGATACTGAGCGCTTCGGAATAACCCAATTGTTTTACGAAATATAGGGCTAAAATAGCCTGTGTGCCGTAATATCCAAAGCGTTCCCATAGTTCTATGGCCCAAGCGACCCAAAATGGTTTTCCTAGCCGACTCCTTGTAGGGTATGTTCCTTCTAATGCTTGTGAAATCGTCATTTCTTCTTGCATATTTCCACTCCAGTGATTAAAGATAAAAAAATCACGTTATACCATCATGCAATAACGAGACCGAGTAAAGTATAATTCTTTTGCCTATATTGCAATCATAAATTCATTACTGGGTCGGATAGTTTATAAACTTTATTCGACATTTTCAAAGTGAACGATTGATATTTTTTATATTTTTTTTGAAATTTCATTGAGTATCTGCTAACGTTTTCACACAAAAATAGTCGAAGGTGGCCTTGTATGAAATTATTACACACCGATTTAGCCGTAGAAAATGTTTATATAAAGCAAGACATTAAAACAGGATTGATAGGAATTGTTGTGCTGCATAACACAAAAAATGGACCGGCTTTAGGGGGATGTCGCTTCGTTAGCTATCCTTCGGTTGATGCGGCCGTGCTGGATGCGATCAATTTAGCGACAGCTATGACATATAAATCTAGTATGGCAGGCCTTCCACTCGGTGGGGGTAAATCAGTCGTGATTGCCCACCCTGGCATCAAAGATAGAAATCAGTTATTTGAATCGTTCGGTGAATTTGTAGAAGAATTAAATGGCCGATATATCACAGCGAGTGATAGCGGTACAAATGAAGAAGACATGCATGTGATCGCAACGAAAACAAAACATGTCACGAGTATTAATAAACGCAAAGAAAATAATGATAGCACAGCATACATGACAGCAAGCGGTGTTGTTAAAGCCATCGAGGCAGCAGTCCAATTTAAATTAAATAAAAATAAATTAGATGGTGTGCATATTGCTATTCAAGGCGTAGGTAGTGTGGGATTTTTACTAACGCAAATGCTAGTTGAAAAAGGCGCAAAAATTACGATTTGTGATATCAATGAAAAATTAGTGCATCAAATCAGTCATACATTTGGTGTTAATAGTGTGTCGTTAGATCATATCGCTAAAATTGAATGCGATATTTTTTCTCCTTGTGCTTTAGGCGGTATTGTTAATCAATCGATGATTGAAACATTAAAAGCGCCGATTATTTGTGGCGCTGCTAATAATCAATTAGCAGATAAATCGATTGATGAAATATTGCATCAAAAAAATATTTTATATGTGCCTGATTATGTCGCAAATGCTGGCGGTGTTATTTGTGCGGCTGCGCAAGCGGGGGTGATTAGCAAGGAATCATCTTATCAAAAAGTTGATTATATTTATGACTCAGTTTTGAATATTTTAAATTTATCTCTCGATTCAAGGCGGCCAACATATGCGGTTGCAAATCATTTAGCAGAGCAGTTATTCTTATAAGAGTCGGCTAAATTAAATAGATGAGGGAGGTTGCCATGCAAAGACAAGGACAAGAACAAACAGGCTACGACGAAGAAAACACAAAAGAAATAAAACAAATAATGGATCGACCCAAGCTTTCCCCTGCTGGCACGAAGCGAATAATGACATTACTCTCTGAGCATGCTGACCCTAATACTAAAGCTGAAGATGGTACACCTCTTTTAAGATTTCTTATTGATCATGGAAAAGAGGATGAAGCACTTACCTTGGTTGACTGGTATAAACCAGATTTGACGGCTACCTTTCACACAAATGAATTTCAACCGATCGCGCTGGCTGATTTGAAAAAAGAAGATTTATTGGGTTCAGGGGCTTATGGAGAAGTTTTTTCTGGCGAATATCAAGGTAAAAAAGTGGCGATTAAATATGGATTTGCAGATAGCGGCCCTTTACTTGAGAAAACGAGCTTAGCCTATTTGAGAGATGAGGTTCATATTTTAGCTTATCTCACTCAAGCGGACGTACCAAATGTGGTTAAATTTATAGGATATTATTTTAACCAATTTGAAAAAGCCATTGTGATGGATCTGGTGGATGGACAACCACTGAATTATTACATTGAAAAAGATTTTAATTCTATTTCTTCTTGTGATATTCGAAAACTGTTGTGTACTGGCTTAATCGAAGGGCTGGATCATTTGCATCGCAAAGGTGTTGTTCATGCCGATATCGCTAGTAAAAATATTATGGTTGGTCCGAATTATACGATTGTTTACGTCGACTTTGGTTTGGCATTTTTTGAAAATGAAACAGCCGCTATGGGCAGAGGGACGGAGCGCTACATGGCGCCTGAATTATTACATAATCAAACAGCTCGAAATAACAAAAAAACAGATGTGTTTAGTTTAGGGATGGTGTTGTGGGAGTTGGCGGCAGGGAGTGATATCAAACATTATTACGATAATATCAATATAAAAAAATCGGGTGAAATTTATTCTTTTTTAAGTAAAGACCGACGACCATTTACACCAGCAAAGCATGGTAATTTTTTGTTAGAGATGTTATTCAATTGGTGTTGGCGTACTTGGGATAGAAGACCAAGTGCAGAAGAATTACTTGCTTGTTCAAAGTTAAGTGTTGATGCACTCTATGCAAAATTTGAAGGATGCTATGTTTTTTTAATGAAAGATATATCATATCGTTCTCACGAATCATCAGATGAAAATCATTTATATGTCTATAAAGAAAATAATAATGAATTCTTTTATTATATGGGTGATAAAAAATGGGAAATAAAAGATGAAAAACAATCCCAATTGAAAGCTTTGCGATATCTTTCATTTAATTCATCAAAAGAAAATCTTATTGAATATGACAATGAAGAAATTACTTCACCGCTTCTTAAAATTTCTTCAGAACGACGTCATACTTTATTTGGCGCTAAAATTTCTAAACTTAATCGACTAACAATCGCAGCTAAATACGGTCATGTTGATATTGTTAAACGATCATTATTACAGTTTTATGATTCTGAATTAAATGAATATAATTCAGAAGGCGCGACTTTATTTTATTTGATTTGTGAGAATGGGTTGATTAAGTTATTTCCCTTAATTGCAAATAAAAATATTGATAAAGGGAAGTGTCATCGTGAAACGGGTATTTCTCCGCTTGCAGCAGCATGCGCAAATGGCCAGGTAGAAATGGTAAAATTATTATTAGACGATCCAGAAATATTAAAAAATATTGATACGCCTAACGTAAAAGGCCAATCTGCATTGTGGTTGGCTTGTTATTATGGACAATTGGATGTTGTTGAATTATTACTTTTAGGCGGCGCTAATTTAAAACAATGTTCGATTGATCCTGCGCAATGTTCACCATCAAAAGCAGCTGCAGATCAAGGCCATGGTGATTTAAGTGAATTTTTATTGAATTATGGGATTGCAACGCAAGATAAGGTGATACTTACTCAAAAAAATACAACACCATCAATCAATATACTAACGGCCCCATCTGCGGTGATGTATGGTAGTAGTGAGAGAGCTAAATTGGCGGCCACGCTCAGTTCAGATGCGGCTTCATTGAGTCCAGGTAATATTCGTGGCGAGACAACGGATTCGGGGATGATATTTTCGATGAATTTGATGTAATTGTTCCCTCTCCTCCCATTTATGGGAGGAGAGGGCTAGGGAGAGGAGGGTTTTAAGCCAATCCTCCCCTCCCTAACCCTCCCCTCCAGCTTTTGCTGGAGGGGAGGGAACAGTTTTATGCTTCTTAATTTCTTTTTCTACTCCCCCGCAATTGCTTTCGTTAAAAACGGTGGTTTGGTAAACCAAATAATGACGAGTAAAAAAATAAATACCCAACCTGATAACCAAAAAATATCATTCGTTGATAACATAAAGGCTTGGTTTGTAATGATTTGATCAAGTAAGCCCGCGCTTTGTTTGTGATTCAATCCAAAAGATTGTGCATGTTGAATGGCGGCGGTGCTAGTCGGATTATAAGCATTAATATACTCGACTAAACGACTATGATGAAAAGATTCTCGTCTATCCCAAGTGGTTACACTGAGTGAGGTGCCAAAACTACCGCCTAAAATGCGGCAAAAATTGGCAAGACCTAAAGCACTTGCCATACGATGTGCTGGTAATCCCGATATCACAATCGAAATCAGTGGCGTAAAGAAAAAAGTAATTCCTAATCCTTGTACAAAACGTGGTTCAATTAATTGCCTGAATCCGACTTGCGTATAAAAATGAGATTGCCAAAATGAAGTGAGTGCAAACACAATGAAACCTGCGCTGATAATAATTCTTAAATCTAATTTTCCCATGTAATATCCAACAAAAGGTGTGAGAAAAAATGGTAAGACACCAACCGGTGCAGCAGCAAGTCCTGCCCAAGTGGGTGTGTATCCCATTTGTGTTTGTAACCATAACGGAAAAATAACGACATTGGAAAAATAAACAAGAAATCCTAACGTCAATGCAATCGTTCCAATACAAAAATTTCTGCCTAAAAATAATGTTAAATCAATAATAGGTGCGCGGTCGGTGATTTCCCAAACAATCAGAAAACAAAGTGAAACAAATGAAACGATACCAAGGGTGAGAATAACATTTGAATTAAACCAATCTAAATCATTTCCTTTATCTAATAATATTTGTAAACAGCCTATACCAATAATTAATAAAATAAGACCGATGACATCAATCGGTGTCTTTTGTATTTTTGTTTCTCTGCCGGTTAAAGTAATCCAAGTGAATACCACACTAAAAATACCGACGGGTACATTGATATAAAAAATCCACGGCCAGGTATAATTATCTGTGATCCAGCCTCCCATAATGGGCCCAAAGATGGGGCCGACGACGGCTGTCATGGCCCAAATACCCGTCGCAAAACCTTTTTTTTCTTCGGGGTAATTAGCAAGCAGTATACTTTGTGAAAGTGGAATCATGGGGCCAGAGACGGCACCTTGTAAGACACGAAAAAAAATTAACATAGGTAGATTAAGTGATAATCCACATAAAACAGAAGTGACAGTAAATAATAAAGTAGAGGCTAAATATAAGCGTACTTCGCCAAATTGTTTTGCGAGCCATCCCGTTAATGGCAGCATAATGGCTTGGCTCACTGCAAATGACGTGATGACCCAAGTGCCATTATCGGGACTTACGGCAAGATCGCCTGCGATGGTGGGAATGGCCACATTAGCAATAGACACATCGAGTACATTCATGAAAATGCCTAGTGATAATGAGACGGTGAGAAGGGCTAATCTTGAGCCTCTTAAGCAGGGTAGTTCTTCCATTCTTTAGCTTTCCTTAAAACTCACATCCTCAGCATTCGCATGAAGTATGTGATGAATTAATTTATTCGCATCGGCTAACTGATGTGCATATACATTTGTTTCATAGACTGGTTGGCTGGGTGAAATCGTTGCTAATTGCTTGCCATTATGATGACGTGCATTCACCGTCACTCGCATCGATAAACCAATCTCCAATGGATTTTTTTTCAATTCATCAGGATCAAGACTAATTCTGACAGGTAAACGCTGCACGATCTTAATCCAATTACCTGTTGCATTTTGTGGTGGTAATAAAGCAAAAGCAGCGCCGGTGCCTGCATTTAATCCCACGACTTTTCCGTGATAAGTGACATCATCATAAGCATCAGCAGATAATGTCACGGGTTGTCCAATGCGAAGATGACTTAATTGTGATTCTTTATAATTAGCATCGACCCAAACGGCATCGAGTGGAACAATCGCAAGCATAGGCGTATTCACAGCGATATTTTGCCCCACTTGCACACTGCGTTTTGCGATATAACCGGTGACGGGTGCAACAATAGTGGTGCGCTGTAAATTTAAATAGGCAATTTTAAAATCTTGAATTGCACGTTTAACAGCAGGATGCGTGTAAAGATGCGTGTGATTCACAAGAGAAACAGCGGCGATGGATTGATGTAAAGCAATTTTATATTGTGCCTCTGCTGCTTGAAGTGCCGTTTGATAATGTTGTAATTCTTCGCGTGAAATCGCGCGTTCACCGACTAAACCAACACGACGTTTTAAATCTAATTGCGATTTGATTAAATTAGCGTGACGTAGTGTGACGGTTGCTTCTGCTTGATACGCATTATCATACCATTGCCGAGTTTGGCGTACTGTTTGTGCTAAAGCAGCGCGCGCACGTTTAAATGCAATTGTTGTGTCATGCGGATTTAATTTAATGATGGTTTGACCTTGATGAACGAAGTCAGTGTCATCAGCATTAATTTGTATCACAGTACCTGACACTTGTGACATGAGTGTCACTAAATTGCCGCTCACATAAGCATCATCTGTATATATTTCAAATTGTCCGAAGATAAGATAATAAATTAACCAAATTAAAAAAATGATACCAAATGCACCGCCCATAAAAATAAAAGCTTCTTTGCGCTTATGCCGCGTTTCTGGTGTCGGTAATCCAGTGTCTTTTTCTGTCATGCGGATTGTCCTTCGTTACCACCTAATGCTTTAATTAAAGCGACAACAGCTTGTAAGTGACGCGTTTGTAAATTAAGTTCTGTCGATTGGTTTTGCAATAATAATTGTTTCAATTCTAACACTTGAACATAATCCACAATACCATGATGATAACGTGATTTGAATAATTGATAATTATGTGTTGTTGCTTGTAAGGCTTGTGTTTGTGCAAATAATTGTGATTTGACCGATTTGATTGTTGCTAATTGATCTGCAACATCTTTGAGTGCAGTGAGTAGGGTTTGATTATAATTATTCACAGCAATATCATATTCTGCATATTTAACAGCAAGGTCAGCGCGTCTTGTTTCTGCATCAAAAATAGGTAAATCAACTGCGCCAGTAATCGCATTATTTTGGCTGCCTGGCGCTAATAATTTGCCGATATTAATACTTTGATAACTCAATAATCCATTTAAATTCATATCAGGAAAAAATCTGGTTTGTGAGACATTCACTTGATGTGACGCTGCTTCTGCTCTTAATTTTGCAGCATAAATATCAGGACGTTTCGCAAGTAAATTTGCCGTGAGTGGTTTAGGTAATGTGACAGTATAGTGATGATAAATGAAACGAGGTGTGATGATATCTGTTGTGAATGGATTTTTTCCCATTAAAACCGCTAATTGATTTCGAGATAACATTTCTGCTTGTTTTAATTGATCAAGGTTTAATTGTGCAGATGAAGTATTGGCAAGTGCAGTTTTGAGTGGAATATCGGAATCAATGCCGTGTTTTGCGCGATATAAAACAATTTGTGAAATATCTTTTGTGACGATAAGGTTTTGTTTTGCGAGATGTTCTAAGGCAATATTATTTAAAAGATTGAAATAAGCAGCGGCAACGGCAGAAGAAATAATTAATCGTGATTGCGCAAGATCAGCTTCAGCAGCGCAAGTTTCACTGATGCGTGCAGCGAGTATCTCACGATTTTTTCCCCAGAAATCGAAATCATAATTAAAATTTAATCCTAATTCTCCAATATTGAAGGTTTTTCCATTAAAAGGCGGTGGCACTAAACCAAATTGACTGAACCGTTGTCTTTGTAAATAGCCGCTGAAATCGACTGTTGGTAATAACAATGATCCTGCAGCCTGTGTTAATGCCTGCGCGCGTCTGATACGTGCTTGCGCGGTTTGCATGGTGGGCGAGGAGGCGAGGGCGGTTGTGATTAATTGATTTAGCGTAGCGTCGTGAAATTGCTCCCACCAGGCTTGTGTGTGCGGCGGGGTAGGTTGCGCTTGGTAGATATGGTGTGTGTTAAGTTCGTTGATTGTGATTGCTTTGGTATGACTATGAATATCACCGTGATAAAGGCAGCCAGTGAGGCAAGTGAAGAGGATGCATGTCAGTAGTTGGCGTATGTGCAATGATAAATTCCTAATGCTATGATTGTTCCATTAAAAGAAGATTATAGAACTTGTTAGAGATTTAATGAAGTTATTCGAGGGAATATAGCGAATACTGTTCCCTCTCCTCCCATTTATGGGAGGAGAGGGTTAGGGAGAGGAGGGTTAAATAATCATCCTCCCCTCCCCATCCCTCCCCTCCAGCAAAAAGCGCTGGAGGGGAGGGGGTGTTCTTACGTAAAGGATGATTTTCATGCCACTCTTCACTAAAATTTTTGGCCGCCCACTCGCCACAAGAAAACAAGAACTACAGCATCTTTCTATCTTAACAGGCGTATCAGCCCTTGGCCTCGACGCACTCGCTTCAACCGCATACGGCCCCGAAGCATTATTGATGGTCTTATTACCTGCCGGTCTCTCAGGACTTCATTATTATCCCCTCATTACTTATCTTATTATTTTTGTGCTCATCACATTGTATTTATCCTATCGACAAACCATTGCAGCCTATCCCAATGGCGGAGGCGCCTACATTGTCGCAAGCGATAACCTAGGAAAAGGAATGGGTCTTTGGGCAGCGATCGCACTGTTATTAGATTATTTACTTAACGTGGCAGTGGGCATTTCAGCAGGTGTTGGCGCGATCGTCTCAGCTATACCATTACTTCAACCTTGGACGTTAACGCTTTGTTTAATTGTCTTGTTTTCATTGACGATCATCAATTTACGCGGTGTCCGAGAATCGGGATTAACCTTTTTACTTCCTACGTTTGTTTTTGTTATCTTGCTTGGCATCGCTTTACTAATAGGCATCGTTAACACATGGTTATACGGCGGACATCCGCAGCCCATCATTGCGCCACCGTCACCACCGCCCACCTTATCTCACATTAGTCTTTGGTTATTATTAGCGGCATTTGCAAATGGACTCACAGCGATGACAGGCATAGAAGCTGTCAGTAATGCCGTACCCTTATTTCGTAAACCGGTTGTACCAAATGCGCAATGGACCTTAACCATTATTGTTGTCATTCTGGGTTTGTTTTTATTGGGTTTAGCTTATGTGTGTCCTGCTTATCACATTATTGCAATGGATCAAAATGTACCAGGATATCAAACTGTATTATCACAATTAGTATCAGCAACCACAGGGAAAGGGATTTTTTATTATGTGTCTATTTTCAGTATTTTTATTGTATTGACATACTCTGCGCAAACAAGTTTTGTCGACTTTCCCCGGGTTTGTCGATTATTAGCGGAAGATCATTATTTACCGCATTTTTTTGCTGAACGCGGGAGACGTTTAGTTTTTTCATTAGGCATTATTGCATTGGCCTTATTTTCTGCTGTTTTATTAATTGTGTTTGGTGGGATCACGTCGAATTTAATTCCTTTATTTGCCGTTGGGGCATTCAGTGCTTTTTTCTTTTCACAAGCCGGGATGGTTGCTT
>Ga0207140_1073_pt1 | contig 15056 bp, 14 predicted proteins | sample Alteio_BWMinHeat_4_FD_153528 | JGI IMG/M metagenome (GOLD analysis project Ga0207140, IMG submission 153528) | Enriched cells from forest soil in Barre Woods Harvard Forest LTER site, Petersham, Massachusetts, United States -... | ecosystem: Environmental > Terrestrial > Soil > Temperate forest >... | reverse complement strand
TTCGCTATTTTTATAAGAGAAATATTATTTTATCTCTTTTTTGAAAAGAAATTCTCATGGAGAAATGTCTTAAAAATATTTTGAAATTATTTTGATATATTCTTTGTGAATCACACAATTAATTTTAAAAAATTACTTACTCCATAAAATATCCATTTTAATCTCATCTAAGTCCAAAGCCTTCGCTATCTTTAAAACCGTTGATCTTCTTGGCATGGCATTAGAATTAAAAAATCTTGATAAAGAAGGCTGTGGTATTCCTGTTAATTCAGATAACTGACTAATGCCACCTCGCTTCATCACTTCCTGATAAAGACTATCTTTAAATGCACGAATATTCTTAGCAATCGCATCCAGATCATTAAACTTGATATATATTTCTTCAGATTTCTCTTTTTGTTTTGATGCATCAATCATATCTTGAATATCAGCAATAATTTCGTCACGTTCTTTACTATCTCTTTCATCCGCCCAAAGATGTACGAGATCAGCAACACCCTCAAATTTCAATGCGGTTTTTACTGCATCAACAATAAAATCTACCGACAAACCAGATTTTCTCATTTTGATAGCAATATCAAATAATTTCATTTGCTCAAAAGAGGGAGAATGTATATCACCTCTCAATAATAATTTTTTTTGTGATACTTTATGAGTACCGCGTTTAGCTTGTGCTTGAGTTGTCATGTTAGTTTACCCCTTACTGTATAGCTTCCTTGCCGAATCAAATCTAAATACACTTTAAATCTTGCTAGCTTGCGATTATCTACTTTATCGTCTTTTTTATGTATGCTTCGCACAAAATACATTATATGAGTCCAATGCCCACTGAGTAATAATGATTTCCATGAGTTTTTCCAGAATTTTCTTATATACCAATTATATCATATATAACATAAATAACAAATAGGGCATGTGTAATTCCTGAATTCACAATAAATACCAATCAACATAAAGCTGCGATATCATTACAGCTATGGCAGTAAAATAGCCAAAATAAGCAGGAAGCGTTTGGTGCTTAATACTATATTGATTTTTCTTGGCGCTGGCCTTGGCGGTGTTTCCCGCTATTGGATGTCCAATATCACCTATGGATTTTTAGGCCGCCAGTTTCCATATGGGACATTAATCGTTAATGTTAGCGGGTGTTTTTTAATGGGGCTACTCTTCGTCCTCATCTTGGAACGATTCGATGGAATTGGGACGCAAAAGCCAATGATTAAAATAACAAGCTCAAGAAGCTGCTAATCATGCCCTCATCACTCCCAATAACTGACATTTCGAAAAAAACAGCACTTAAATTTGTTATCTTACTAAGCGTTGTTAGTTTTTTTGCTGATATGACTTATGAAGGTGCACGCAGCATCACTGGGCCTTATTTAGCTATATTAGGCGCAAATGCCGCTATTGTAGGATTTGTAGCTGGTTTTGGTGAATTTGTTGGCTATGCACTACGTATAGTTTCAGGCTATCTCGCTGACCGCACCGGCAAATACTGGACAATTACTATTTTCGGCTACATATGCAATTTACTTGCTGTCCCATTACTTGCATTGGCGGGACACTGGTGGGTTGCCGCAACCCTAATGATTATTGAACGGGCAGGCAAAGCAATTCGCGTACCTTCACGCGATGCAATGCTATCTCATGCCGGACAAAAAATGGGAATGGGCTGGGTATTTGGATTGCATGAGGCTATAGATCAAATAGGAGCGATGCTTGGCCCGCTGATTATCGCAACAGTGCTTTATTTTAAAGGTGACTACCAACACGGTTTTGCTATTTTACTAATTCCGGCGTTATTAGCATTAATCATACTGGCATTTGCCCGATATCTTTATCCTCACCCTCAATCATTGGAAATACCGCATGATAATTTAGAAGCAAAAGGAATGAACTCTTCTTTTTGGCTTTATTTAACTGGCGCATCATTAATTGCAGCGGGTTATGCAGATTTCCCATTAATGGCATATCATTTTCAAAAAACGGCTATTTTATCCCCGGTCTGGGTTCCCGTTTCCTATGCGATTGCAATGGGCATTAATTCTTTAACAGCGCCACTATTCGGTCACTTTTATGATCGCAGAGGTTTCTCTATTTTAATCATGGTGACAGTTTTCTCATGCCTCTTTGCTCCAATGGTCTTTTTTGGTAATGCTACCGTAGCTTTAATTGGAGTGGCCTTATGGAGTATCGGCGTAGGCGCACATGAATCATTAATGCGAGCTATTGTGGCAAATATGGTACCAATGAATAAACGTGGCTCCGCCTATGGTGTTTTCAATACAGGGTTTGGTATTTTTTGGTTTTTAGGTAGCTTCTTGATGGGGGTACTCTATGATATTTCCATTCCTTCCCTTGTGATCTTTTCTGTCGTTATCCAATTATTAGCTGTGCCTTTATTGTGGGTAGTGATGAAGAGCGTTCGCTAAACATTGCTATGTATTTTTCTTCTTGTCAATAACTCGAATAGTAATCTACAACATCATATTAAGTGGACACATACACTGAGCATATTCACTTATGTAGTTATCAATACATTTCTTTTTCTATCACTCAAGATCACAAACACAGGCAAACGTGACTGACTGACTCTCTACTCTGACAATATTCGCCCAAAATCAATTATATTTGCAAAATAGCCACTTTCAATTACCGCTTCCTTAACGCCATTCACATGAATCAATATAGGACGATAAGAGAATTTTTTTGGAATATTTAATCTTTCAATTTTTTGTTTTACTTCATCAATAATTGACATTGTTAATTCTGATCTAGAAAATTTAATCTCACATACATATAAAGAATGAAATCTTGTTTGTATTAATAAATCAATTTGGCAACCTAATTGAGTTTTTGTTTTTTTTTGAAAATACGGATTAGAGATAATAACTTCCTCTAATGGAATTCCTAATAATTCTATGATGCGGTTATCATTATTCAATACTAAATTTTGAAATTGTAATGAGATGATTCCATCCCATCCCGGCAAGGTTGTAACTGATATTTTCTTAAATGTACCTTTCACTATTTTAGCGTGACTTGGTTGAATATATTTTAAATAAAATCTCACATAATTATCTTTTAATCGATATTGGCTTAGTTTTGATAGTTTTCCATTTTTTATGTGCCATGTGAAATCACGAGAAATAAATCCAGCCATATTCAAATCATTTAAATAATTACTAAAATCACCTGTTTTATTTCTACCGCAACTTTTTATAATTTCTTCTTGAGTAGCAGAACCAATAATCAATCGATTAATTATTTTTTTATATATTTTACTTCTTACCCCAAAAATATCTGAAAAAATTCGCTCAAATTCTCCGACAAGAGGAGCGTTAGGTAAAAAACACATATTTCTTATATTATCTTCTGCGCTTTTCTTGGGATTAATAAATTCGAGGTAACGTGGAACACCACCTGTTATTGCCAATATTTTCATTTTTTCATATGCTGATATTCTTTCTCGATATCGCCCCCAAAATTCATCACAATCCCGCAAGAAAAGTTCATTTAATTTTATATATCTTGTTGGCCGACCTAAAAATAATGTGCTACTAATAATATTTTCTTCTATCCACGAAGATACTGATCCACAAAGCACTAATATCAAATTAGGATTTTTCTTGAATTGCAAATCCCAAGCATTCTTTAATTTACCCAAAAAACTTGGATCCAGCGAGCCCATCCACGATATCTCATCAAACAAAATTACAACTCTGCCCTTCAATGTATATTGAGCTAATAATGTAAATAAGTTGCCCCAATCATCCATACTAAATTTAGGTATGCCCAATTGCTCACTCAGTTGACGAGCAAATTCATCTCTTTGCATTTGAGCGGTTGTATCTTTGCTAGGAAAGATGCCGACCATGCAATAAAATTTCTGCCCTTTCGCAAACTCTTCAATTAATCTACTTTTACCTATACGTCGTCTACCTTGAATAATCACTAAATTCGCAATATTATTTTCTTGCAGCTCTTTAAGTTCTTTAATTTCGGCTTCACGGCCAACAAAATGTGTACTCATAACATTCCAAAAAATTATATTTTAGTGCGCCCATATTAACATAAAACATGCCGCACTAAAATGATTTTTATTGATTTGGTGCGGCCTAAAAAGTGTTATCCGGGCGCACCAAACCAATAAAAGCCATTTTAGTGCGACTATTCAAACCTTTAACTGAGTTATTTGTAATAATTGCCAAATCAGTATGCCTGTCAAATCAACAAATTAGAATTTTAAAATAAACACGCATCGTATCACATCATATCATCCTTGACCCTAGAGCTGATCTAGCCTTAAAAGTAATTTTGATAATAATGACCGTCCTAACCGTATATCTCCTTACCTAAATAAATAAAAAAATAGAGTTTGAGTTAGAAGAAACTATAAAAAACCTCGTTTGTTTTTTTGTATGAATTGTAATTTTTATGCTAATTTGAATGATTTCACATTGATGTGATTTATCGATAGACAAAATGGTTGGCACATGGTCAATCAAAAACGTAAGCATAGTAGGCGAAGAAACTTGTGTAAGAATTGATGGAAATAGAACTGCTTAAGCTTTCAAACCTGACAATTTAGATTTCTGGATTGTCAAGTTTAATAAATCTTGTGATACAAAAAAATAAAGGACTCATATCATGCAATCAAATAGAAAACTCGTTCAATCTGAGCTATATGAAATATTGATACCTCTCAGCCACCCTCTCGACCTTGAAAAACAACTACGATTTTTTGCTCTCAAACTCATTAGTGATAATCCTCCAAATTCACGTCAAGTGCATCACCATTTTCAAATCGAAAAGTAATTTTCCAATTAGATTGTATTATTCATGATCATAAACTCGCAAATAAAATTGAGTTCAATATATTATCAATATAGATTAAAGTGATCAATATATAATTATCCAATCAAAACATATTATATCCAATTTTTAACCGTTTTAATTAAAATTGCATAAATTTATTTCTTTTAATATGGAAATGAGCTTGATTATCAAGTACTATATCGCCAAGTTTTTGAATTACAACACGAGGCCAGTATGCAAGTAATTAAGCAGCGCAATAAATTAACTGCTTAATTAATTTTACACGAGGAACAAAACCATGAAAAAAATTATATTTATATTCGTTACTATGGCAGTTTTAATTTCTAATGCTGCAAAGGCAAATTCAATTCCTATTTACATTGCACCTTCTCATACTTTTAGCGTGAATATTCCCTATATACAGCTTGAAAATAAGCGATTTTATTTAGATGTTCACGAGGGCGTTGGCCAAGAAAATAACTTCAAATCATATTGGGTAGACTTTAGTACACCGCCAGAATTACGTTCTATCACTTCTAAATTTATGTATATAACGATTTCATGGGATAATCCTAATGGTAAGCACATTGTGAGTGATAGCAATTTTTATAAAAATATAATAAACGTTAAGTCAAGCATACCTCAAAAAATTATTTTTTTATTTCCAGATGCTAATACCCAATTTATTAATAGTAAAAAATTAAGAATTAATGGTAGGGCCGCTTATCAATTAACAGCAAATATCTTTACGCCAAAATATCCTGATCCCATTAAAGGCATATTTACTTTTATTAACTTTAAACATCATATTGCATTTGTTTCTATGTTACCTGTACTTCCTGTTTCAAAGAATAAAATATTAGGTAATTCTTCAAGTCAGGCGTTGTATTGGAATGAGTATAATCAGATATTGTATTCATTGAAGTCTTCTTGATCGAAGAAACAGACATTCTTCTTATACTCTAACGATTGGCATAATCGCTATTTTCATAAGAGAAATATTATTTTATTTATTTTTTAATAAAAAATTCTCATGGAAAAATTTCTTAAAAATATTTTGAAAAGAACGGAACGGGGTCAGAAATACAGAATCAAATCTCTTCTGTTGATTTAATCTCCCATATAAACTACTATTCTCCTTGAATCAGGTACCAGCGCCCAAACCTCTTTCGGACGCTTGAAAATCCGCTCAATAATCAAAAGGAGTTTTGAATGAAATCATCTTTAAACAAATTTGCTATTTTAAAGCTATTTTAAACACGTTATAAGGAGAACTCTGTGAAAAAATTTTTTTTGTTATCTTTAACAACATTAATCGCCATGTCATGCATGACCGTCGGCAGATGTGCTGAACAAACTCATCATCACAATCTTAAAGTCAATGAAATGGATGCGATAGTCGGTCAATGGGATTACGATCTTCGCACTAAAGATGGAACTAAAATTAAAGGATTTTTTCAAGTTGAACCTTCAAACACCGGAACGTTATCCGTTGTAGGCCAAGCTTATTTTGACAAGGGCAATAAAACGCTGTCAGCTAAAAATTTGCGTGGTGTGTGGACAGGTTTGATGCGAAAGGATGGACAACAACACTATGTTTTAACTTTTCTAATGCAAGGAAACCCCATTTATCCTAGCACACCTGCTGAATCGCCCTACCATGGAACAGCTTATCTTCAACATAAGAATGAAGTTCTCGATGGCACATTTAACGATCATGATGCCAGAGAAGGTATAGGTGGAACGATAACCGCCCACAAACATCCTTATGTTTAAAAAAAATAAATGCACTATTATCAATAATCCATACAATATCGCACAAATTAAACAGCTCAAAAAAGGAACATTTAATGTTTACGGGAATTAAAAAGTTTTTTATTCATTCTTTTATTTTAACTTTCACACTTATTTTAACTTCACCTACTTATGCAAATGGAAAATATATTGTCATCGCGCCTGAATGTCTTATTCAACACCTCGGCAAAAATTTTAAAACACTGGCCTATACGCCAACGCTTTCTCTCATTAAAATCAATGAAAATGAACTTGATCAATTAATTAAACTAAAACATCAATATCACGCTGCACATTGCGGCGGATTTATTGATGTCACTGATGAATGGAACAACAATATTAGTGCCATCACTTTACTCAATACTTATTCAAAAAATAATTATCACTCTATCCGTCATTCTGCTTACCACATTAAATATCAAAATAAAGTTAATGAATTAATGAAGCAACTTGATATGAAAAAAATGCTCTACAACCTCACCATCTTAACAAGCTTTCATGATCGATTTGCCAACTCTGATAATGGTGTAAACACTGCCAAATGGATTAAATATCAAGTTGAATTAATGGCAAAGCAATACAATCGTCATGATGTCAGTATTTCATTGATTAAAACGGGTAAAAAATACAGACAACCTTCTGTTGTTGTAAAATTTGGCTTTTCAGACGCGCCGGGTATTGTGATAGGTGCGCACATGGATACGCTATCGGGCAAGAAAGAAAAAAAACCTGGCGCAGATGATGATGGCACAGGAATTGTCACCGTTCTTGAAGTAGCGAGAATATTATTTGCAAGTAACTTAAACTTCAAAAATCCCATTTATTTTATTTGGTATGCAGCTGAAGAACCAGGTGATGTCGGATCAGAACATGTGGTTGCAGATTTTATTAAGAAAAAAATTCCTATCAATGCTGTCATACAAATTGATATGACAGGTTATGAACATAAAAAGGATCCTACGATTTGGCTGCTTGATGATTATGTTGATCCCAACTTAAATGCTTATCTTGAATTATTAGCAAATACCTATGTGAAACAACCCGTGAAATATACCACTTGCGGTGATGATTGCAGTGATCATGCCCCCTGGTTTCTGAGAGGTATTCCAGCTGTTTCTCCTTTTGAAACAGCGGTTGGAAAAGAAAATCCCTTTAGTCATACTGCAAAAGATACGATGGATTTACTGTCATCAGATCATATGATGGATTTTGCAAAATTGACGACGGCATTTGCTGTTGAATTAGCAGAACCGATATAACTGTAACCGTTCACGCCGCACTCATGACGCCACAACCGTCTGGCTGCGAGGCAGGTTTGAACGATTATTTGCGGGAAAAAGCGCAGCATACACAAAAGTATGTGAGCATTTTTCCCGCAAATAATCGTTAAAAGATGCCCGCAGACGGGCGGTCAAGATCGAAGCCTGAACATTTACATATAATTTAAGTTATCTGCGTAAAATGGGACAACTAGCTGCCCTCTTCCTCATCAGCAGGCTTGTTGGGTCTGCTATTTTTTTCGGTTTTTCTATTACTTTTCCTGAATGAGCAAACATACCAGCAGGCACCTGAGATACATTAGGCAATATATCATTTGGTTTATTTTTTTTTAATTTCAGATTAAGCGCTTTTATAGGTTCCTTTATTGATTCCGTTTCATAATCGCTTGAAATAAGTTTAAGATGACACAACGAAGTATTTTTATTCATCGCTTCTGATATAACTTGTACTTTATCAACTGTTAATTTCTTTTCATTTATATTTTGGAAATTAAGGTCGGTAAGTGTCTTATTTTTTTCAAGCATATTTGCGACGGCAATAAATTCTTCTTTGCTGTAATCAGCATACCCAATATTAAGATTGGTAAGTGTCGTATTCGTTTCAAGCACACCCGCAATGCTTGAAATGCTGCCACCGAGACAACCATTCCACACATCGAGCGTCGTGAGGGCAGTAGCTTTTTCAAGAAGTGTCGAGATGGGCTCTTGTTCTGATCCACGTGGAAGGTAAGTCGCATTATTCCCAATATCAAGCGTTTTAAGTGTTTTATTACCATCGAGTGCTTCGGCTAAAATGAAAATACCTTCTGCTTTTAAATTATTATTATTTAAATTAACGGATTTAAGCGTGGTATTTGTTTTAAAAATTTCCGCAAGAATTGTCATTGCTTCTGGAAATAAATAATTCCAACTAAGATCAAGGTTTGTGATTGTTGTATTAGTTTTAAAAGCTTTTACTAATTCTTCGCAATCTTCCAAGCTTATATTCTTAGACCGTAAATTAAGATGTATTAGATGAGGATTATTATTTGCAATTTGTTGTAATAAGTACTCGGATAACATTATTTTCTCTCAGGTTAATAAATTAGCTGAGTATTATAATTAAATTGTCATATAAAAATCAATAAACCGTCTTATTTTTGGCTGTAAATAACGACTTTTTTGATAGTAAAGATAAATGTTTTTATAAGGCTCTTGATACTCGTGCAAAATTTCAATTAATTTTTTTTCTTTAATCGCATCTGTGAACTTGGGGTCAAATCTCCTCTTTCCTTTCTTCAAAAGAGGAAAGAAGAGATCTGACCCCAATACTAAAATTTTTCTGTATACGGCCGCAAATCTATCTCATGTGTCCAAGCACATTTATCTTGTCGATAAAGCTGCCAGTATGTTTCTGCAATATCTTTAGGATTTAAAAATGAATCTAATGGCTTATCAGGAAAATGTTTAAGTACTATTGGTGTTGCAATATATCCATCAATAATCACATGCACCACATGAATACCTTGAGGCCCAAATTCTTTTGCCATGGATTGTGCTAATGCGCGCTGAGAAAATTTACCGACTGCAAAAGCAGTCATATTTGCACTACCGCGCAATGCTGCTGTCGCGCCAGTGAAAATAATTGTTCCTTTTGATTGTTTAATCATATTAGGAGTAACTTGCTGTGAAACTAACAATCCGCCTAAGCAACTAATTTTCCATGAACGAATAAAATCCTCAGATGAAATATCATTTATTCCTTTCAATTCAAATTTTGCAGCAGCGTTATATATTACTACTTCTGGATGTCCAAACTTATTTTTAATTTCATTAAAAAGAGAAATCACTTCTTCTTCATTCGTGACATCCGCCGCAAACGCGGCTACATTTTTATTTGCAGCATCAATTTGCGGAATCAAAGCACTTAGTTGTTCTTTATTACGCGAAATAATCACCGTAAAAAAATTTTCAGCGACAAATTTTTTAGCAATGGCTAATCCTAATCCTGGACCAACGCCAATGACAACGGCTATTGATTGATGCTGCTTCATAAAATACCTCTCAAAACTCACTTTAAAATAAAATTAACTTTAAAACTTACCTGTTAATTGACCAACTAAAGTAACAAAATCAGCATCCAATGCTTTATACATCGCTAGTGCACGAGGATCAGCATTGTCAGCCAACATCTCAACACAAACGGCAGAATAATCCGTTACAATAATCCCGGCTTGTAACATGCGAAGTATTCCTGTTGTTCTTTGTGTTTCACTGGCAGTACCAGAAGCATTAATAATGGCATACACATCATATCCTTTACTAGTTGCTGTTAAAGCTGGGAAAGCTAAACAAACTTCAGTTGATATCCCTGTGATCAATAATTTTTTACGTCCTACTTTTTCAACCGCCTTCATCACGCGTTCATCATCTAAAGCATTCACTGTCGTGCGATCAATAATTTCAATTCCATTTAATTCAGCTTCTAATTCAGGAATAGTCGGTCCCCACAAACCTTCTGCTGCTGTCGTTGTCGCAATAATAGGGATATCCAAAACTTTAGCAGCACGTACCAACGCTACAATATTATGTTTTAATTCACTCACTTTAATATCTTTGACGCCGGTATATAATCCAATTTGATGATCAACAATTAAAAGTGCTGCATTTTCAGTTGTTAATTTCTCTAAAAACTTAGCGTTTACAGTTGTATTAAACATAGCAATTACTCCTCATTTAAAGTTAAAAGTAATAAAACAAATTAAGTTTAAATTTGGTCATAAAAAGATGAAAGATCAATGTTTTGATCAAGATGTTCAAATTAATTGAACATGTATAGGAACTTATTGATATAATGAAAATAAAATCATAGGAATCTTATGAAACTAACATTAGATTCGTTACTTGTCTTAAACACTATTAATCGAGTGGGTACTTTTGCTAAAGCTGCCACTGAATTACATCGCGTTCGATCTGCTGTCACTTATACCGTCAATAAACTTGAACAGGATTTAGGCATCACTATTTTTGATAGAAGCGGCTACCATGTGAAGCTAACACCAGAAGGTGAAATTCTTTTGCGCGAAGGTAACCGTGTATTAATGCAAGCATCACAGATTGAAAGTATGTTTAAACGCATGAAAAGCGGCTGGGAAGAAAGCATCAGTATTGCAGTCGATGACACCATTACCATTGAAAAATTTTTACCTTTTTTAAAATTATTTTATGAAGCATGCCCAACCATGCGTCTAAAAATATCAGCTGAAATTTTAAGCGGCACTTGGTTTGCTTTAACGAATGGAAGAGCAGATATAGCAATAGGTGTATCAGGTGACGTCCCTGCTTCTTCTCAATTTGCTATTAAACCCATCGGCGTAATGAATTTTGTATTTGCTGTTTCTCCAGAACATCCTCTCGCCAAACTACAAGAACCTTTACCGAATGAAGAAATAATTAAATATCGCTCCGTTGTTGTAATGGACACCGGTAATCTTGATCGCTATTCAGGTACTTTAACAGGACAAGAAACATTAACCGTCACGTCAATGAAAGCAAAAATTAATGCTCAAATTACTGGATTAGGAGTTGGTTATTTACCACTACATTTAATTAAACAGGCTATTCAAGCAGGTCAATTAATACCAAAAGAAGTTGAAAAAGGAAAACCATCTGCGCATTTTTCTATGGCTTGGCATGTCGATAAAGTAGGAAAAGGAATGCAATGGTTTCTGGATCATATAAAAGAAAATTTTTGGACTTAAATAAATTCGTAAATTCGGGGTCAGATCTCCTCTTTCCACTTCTCTGGATCCCACGGCTTGTCCGCGGGATCCAGAGAAGTGGAAAGAGGAGATCTGACCCCAAAAAAATCAATAAACCGCCTTATTTTAGGCTGCAAATAACGACTCTTTTGATAATAAAGATAAATATTTTTATAAGGCTCTTGATACTCACGTAAAATTTCAATTAATTTTTTTTCTTTAATCGCATCTGCAACCATATAGTCATGCAAATTTACTATTCCCATGCCATGTATTGCACATTCACGCATCGCATAACTATCATTCAACCAAAGTATAGGATTAACATGAATTTCCTTTCCCTCTTTAAAATAGACAACATTATTCGGCTGACGAATGCTATGTGTAATATATTTATGTTTAACCAAATCGGATGGATGTTTTGGCACACCATATTTCTTTAAATAACGAGGTGAGGCACATAACACATAACGCGTACCGCTAACACGACGACGCACTAATTCAGCAGCACCTTCAATAGACACACCAAATAAAATATCAATCCCTTCTTTTTCTAAATGAGGAAATCGTTCTGCTAATTGAAAATGTACCCTCACTTGTGGATTTAATCGCATAAATTCAGCTAATCTCGGTAAAATATGTGTAACAGCAAAATATCGATTTGCCATGACATGTAAGCTGCCTGTAGCTTTATTTTTACTTTTTGTTATTGCATTTTCAGCTTCTTGTAATTCACTTAATATTTTTTTACATTGTTGAAAATAATCTTCTCCTATTTCAGTTAAAGAAATTTGACGTGTCGTTCTATTTAATAATTGAATACCAAGATCCTTTTCTAAGGCAGCAATTTGTCGACTAATGGCTGCTGTTGAGACGTCTTTTTTTCTGGCAGCCGCAGCAAAACCATTTTCCTCTATGACAGAGATAAAGGTCGCAATTCGTTCGAATTTACTCATGATTGTTAACCTATAAGCAACAGATGTTAACATTATTGGATTTGCTATCGCACCAGGATTGGCCGTCATGATAGGTGGTTATTTAACGCCGCATTTTGGTTGGATGAGTACGTTTCTTGCCGGTGCTGTGTATGGCATTATTTTATTAATTTTAATCAGCAGATTATCTGAGACAAAAACAGAATTAGATTTAAATGCACTTAAAATAAATCACTTAATCCATGAATACGTTACTCAATTTAAAAATTTTCGATTAATAGCAGGCGGATTATTAATGGGCGGCGCCACTTGTTTTGTTTATGTATTTGCAGCACTTGCTCCTTTTATTGCAATTAATATGATGCATATGGATATTTCAGCTTATGGAAGAGCTAATATTATTCCACCGATTGGATTGGTGTTAGGCTCGCTTGTTTCTGCACAGTTATCAAAAAAATATCAATCTACTTATATTATTGCGGCAGGCATTTTTATTTCTTTAATAGGAAGCATCATAATGTATGCCTTAATGACAATGAATGTATCTGCTTTATTAACTGTGTTTATCCCCATGATGATTTGTTACTTCGGTTTATCATTAGTCTTTGCAAATGCTTCTACAATTGCCATGAGTCATACTGCAGATAAAACACATGGCTCAGCTGTCATGAATTTTATTAATATGGGATCCGTTACTATCGTTGTATTGAGTATAGGCATGCTAACAATAAATAATTTTATTTTGCCTATTATTTTTATTGGTATTTCTATTTTTATGGCTTCGTTAAATCTATTTGCTTTCAAGGAAAGTAGAATTGTCAACAGACCTTAATTCTTTTTTAGTTAAATCACTTCCCACCTCACCCTTATTGTGTTATAATGCTCAATACTATGAGCATTAATATATTATATTGATCAAGGTATTGACCATTATGGGCAGGAAAAAAAAGACTGAATTCCCCTCTTTACGACGTATCTTCACTGAGTTAGGCGAGAATATTCGCCTTGCCAGACTACGCCGCAAGCTATCCACCACTATGATTGCTCAAAGAGCAGGTATTGCGCGCAACACTCTACGCGCCATCGAGCAAGGTGATCCAAGTGTTACATTTAGCGCTTATGCAAATGTTTTATTTACCTTAAGACTCGAAAACGATCTAAGATTAATTGCACGGGATGATGAGTTAGGTCGCAAACTTCAAGACGCCAACCTAACAATAAAAGCACGTGCGCCTAAAATAACAAAACGTAGATCAACAAAGAAGAATAAGCATGAATAAAAACAAACAACGACAAATTGAAGTTCATGCGCATTGGATAGGACTAACCAAACCGATGATGGTAGGAATTCTTCATGCAACATCTATACGTGGAAAAGAAATTTTCTCTTTCGAGTATGATCGTGAATGGCTAAGATGCGATTATGCTCAAGCATTAGACCCAACACTTCAACTCGTTCCCGGACATCAATACGCATCAACAATGCAAAACAACTTCGGTGTATTTCTTGATTCTTCCCCTGATCGATGGGGACGTTTTTTAATGAAACGTAGAGAAGCACAGCTTGCACGCGAGAAAAAACATGATGAGCGAAAATTAATGGAATCGGATTATCTTTTGGGTGTATATGATGAACATCGCATGGGTGCATTACGTTTTCGCACTCATCCTAACGGCCCATTCCTTGATAACAACAAAGAATTCGCTTCTCCACCTTGGGCGTCGCTACGCAAACTGGAAGAAGCAAGTTTAGAAATCGAAAAAAATGATGCAGAAAAGAATCCTAGTTATTCAAAATGGTTAAAAATGCTTATTGCACCTGGTGGTTCATTGGGTGGCGCACGACCTAAGGCAAGCGTAGTTGATGAACACAATCATTTATGGATAGCCAAATTTCCGAATAACAATGACGATCATGATATTGGCGGATGGGAAATGGTTGCCTACAGGCTAGCAAAACGTGCAGGTATTATAATACCTGAAGCAAGAATAGAAAAATTTAATAATCATTATCATACTTTTCTCAGCAAACGATTTGATCGTAATTCTAAAAACGAAAGAATTCATTTTGCATCTGCTATGACTTTACTACAACACACAGATGGTGATGATGCCTCAAATGGCACGAGCTATCTTGAATTAGCGGAATTTATCACACGACAAGGCGTTCAACCTGATCAAGATTTAGAACAACTCTGGCGGCGAATTGTCTTTTTTATTTGTATTTCAAACGTTGATGATCACCTTAGAAATCATGGTTTCATCCTGCAACCGAATGGATGGATTTTATCACCTGCATTTGATATTAATCCTGTTGCAAGTGGTGACGGTTTAAAACTAAATATTTCTGAATCTGATAATTCACAAAATTTAGACCTCGCAAAAGAAACAGCTAAATACTTTCGAATAAAACCAACTAAAGCTGATGCAATCAGTAACGAAGTTATTCTGGCAGTCAAAAATTGGAGAAATGAAGCAACTGCTTTGGG
>Ga0207140_1072_pt1 | contig 15263 bp, 1 predicted proteins | sample Alteio_BWMinHeat_4_FD_153528 | JGI IMG/M metagenome (GOLD analysis project Ga0207140, IMG submission 153528) | Enriched cells from forest soil in Barre Woods Harvard Forest LTER site, Petersham, Massachusetts, United States -... | ecosystem: Environmental > Terrestrial > Soil > Temperate forest >... | reverse complement strand
GTCCTTTTTTCCTGACAGATATCTACACGTCGAACCTGAATTATTTTACAACGGGTACGTTGCATGTCGGTTTTATTGTCGATCGCTGGCTTGTTTATGTGAACGGCGGATGGGCTGGCGGTAATGTTTCGCTGACACTTAGAGACCCTATTGGCAAAGTGCGTGCTGCATCGACAGATTGGGAAAATGGCTGGACGGCAGGCGTGGGTATGGATTATCGCCTGACACCACGTTTTTCATTAGGTGCGTTTTATGATTATGTTCGGCTGAATGTCAGTCACAATTCGCTTTCCTGTGCGGCGTGTGGAACGGGTGTTGGTTTTGGTGCGCCGAGTGTTAACGGACAAATCAAAACGCAGACATTTATGCTGCGTTTAAATTATTTGATTAATGTCTAAATCGTAAAACTCTTACCTGCGGGTTTTCACAACTTATGGTTCGGTATGAGAGGCTGTTATGAACCATAACTAGGGTGGGTTTAACGATGCAAAGTACCTATCTTCAGCACATTTTCTTACTTACTTTTTCTATAAAATTAACTTTAAAATCTACAGCTATAGCGCTTTTTAAGTTTGGCAGTGACTAAATTTAGTCACTGCCTTTCTGTCGGTAATTTCAGTCTCAAATTCTATGTTATAATTAATTAATAAATAAATAGATTTTTTCACCCGTTCTATCTGGATTTAGGTTGTCATACTTATAGATGTACGTAGATATACACCTGTCTCCAGTTATAGATAAAAAGCTAAAATAAAAGAAAAGGGGAAAAATGATAATTACACGCATCAGAAAATTAAAAAAATGCATTTACCGCTATTGTAAGGACGGCATAGTTTTTGTCATTACGATGGGAATGTGCTTTGCGATATTTTTAAATCCCGTCTTCGCTAATCCTGTCGGTGGCCAAGTCACATCAGGCAATGTCACCATTCAGCAAACTTCGAATACCACCGTCGTTGATCAAAGTAGTCAGAAAGCCATCATCAATTGGAGAAGTTTTAATATTGGTGCACATGAGCAGACGCGTTTTGTGCAGCCTACGGGCGGTGTTGCCCTCAATCGTATCAGTGCATCTCAAGGTGCCTCGCAAATTTATGGCGTATTGGATGCAACGGGTAAGGTCATACTCGTCAATTCGGCGGGTATTTATTTTGGGCCGTCATCTTATGTCAATGTGGGTGGCTTGATCGCATCAACGGCTAATATTACAGACAGAAATTTTTTAAATGGAATTTATGAGTTTCACAATACGCCTGGTTCTGCGGGTTCTATTATTAATGACGGACAAATAATCGCCGCTCATCATGGATTGGTTGCGCTCATCGGTTCTGGCGTTGAAAACAATGGCATGATTCAGGCTAATTTAGGTCATATTGTGTTAGCTTCAGGTGATGCATTCACCATGAATTTTGCCGGTGATAACCTCATCAATTTCACAATTGATAAACCCGCATCACAAGCAGGTGTTGATCAAAATGGCCATCGACTTACAAATGGCGTCAGTAATACTGGCGCTCTTATTGCAAACGGCGGTCATATTCTTGTAACGGCTGCCGCTGCACAAGGCGTGCTTGATAATGCCATCAACATGCAAGGTGTTGCTGAAGCAAAATCTGTCGGTCTTCAGCATGGTGAAATTGTGTTAATGGGAGAAGGCCCGGGTAATGTAAATGTTTCTGGAAAACTTATCGCTTCCGGTAAAAAAACAGGCGAGTCGGGTGGCACGGTTAAAATCCTGGGTTCACAAGTTAATGTAACGGGTAATGCCAAGATTGATGTTTCTGGCGATGTAGGCGGTGGTGAAGTATTAATTGGTGGCAATGCGCATGGTGCAGGCCCGGAACCTAATGCAAATTACACTTATGTTGGCAGCAATGTAAAAATTAATGCGAGTGCGCTGACAAATGGCAATGGCGGAAAGGTCGTTGTCTGGTCGAATTTAGGAACAGAATTTGATGGCTCGATTTTAGCACAGGGCGGTTCAAAAGGCGGTAACGGTGGTTGGGTTGAAACATCGGGTAAAAATTATTTAAGCATAGGTAATACCGCGCAGGTTAATACGCTGGCACCACAAGGAACAACAGGAACGTGGCTGCTTGACCCTACCAATATTTATATTGCCGTTAACCAGTTAGCTGCCACAACAGCAGGCATGGTAGGTACAGATACCAGCGTCAATTCGATAGTCGGAGGTTTAGCGCAAGCAGCAGGTGCAGTCCAGGATTCTCTGCTGACCACGGCAGTTCTGGATGCTGGTCTTCTAGCCAGTAATGTGCTGGTAACAACGACCAATGCCAGTGGTACAGGCGCTGGTAATATCACGGTAGTGAGTCCGGTTGCTTGGGCAAATGGGAGCACATTAACGCTAACTGCTGCAAGCAATATTGCAATTAATGCTGCTATTACAACGGGTACTGCCGCATCGGCTTTAATACTCAATGCGACTGGTAATGTCACACAAACAGCTGCCATTGGCGGCTCAGGTGGTTTGACATTGGAAAGTGCCGGCACGACGACGCTTAATCAAGCAAATACTTATGCGGGCGCCACCAATATTACTGCAGGCACAGTCATCGTCAATACATTAGCCAATTCCGGCACGAACAGTTCGTTAGGAAGTGGCTCGGGTACGCCAACCATCAATATAGGTGGAGCAACGTTAGAGTATAACGGTACAGGCAGTACTACTTCCCGTATTATTAATTTAACAGGAACAGGTACGCTTAATGCTTCAGGTACGGGTGCATTAATATTAAGTGGCGGCATTACAGGGAATACACAAAACTTAGTATTAAACGGCACAGGTTTAGGTACAGAAAGCGGGGCGATTACCACAACGACAGGTTCAGTCACTGAAAATGGTTCGGGCACTTGGACCTTAGGTAGTGCGGTTAATTCATATTCAGGTGGAACCAATGTTAATGGCGGCACATTGAGTGTCGGAACGTTAGCATTGGCTGGAAGTAATAGCTCTATTGGTACTGGCGCACTTTCTATCAATACAGGCGGAATTTTCTCTTACACAGGTACGAATGTTACCTCGAGCACACCTATTACCGTGGGTAGTGGTGGCGGCACCATTCAAGCAACCAATGCAGCCTCAAGAATATTAACGTTAACAGGTGGTATCAGTAATGCAGGCGCACTCACATTTGATACAACAGGCGCGGGACCTTCGAATATTACAGTTTCCTCTATTATTAGCGGCGCAGGCAGTATTACAAAAATCGATGCCGGCACACTGATTTTAAACGCTGCCAATACTTATACGGGCGCAACGGCCATTAATGGTGGCACGTTATCTCTTAGTAATGCAAATGGCCTGGGTTCAGGCGCAAATCAATCCAGCAGTGTAGCCGTTGCATCGGGTGCTACATTAGATATGAATTTTGCAACCGCTACGTTAGGTAATACCAATACCATTTCATTAATCGGCACAGGTGCTGGTGGTGTAGGTGCTTTAACTGGCTCGACGACGACCGATACCGTCGGCAATGCGATTAGCTTAACAGGTAATACCACCATTGGCGGTGCCAAAAATATGATACTAAGCGGGGTGATTAGCGATGGCAGCAGTGGTTTCAGTCTGACAAAGACGGGAGCCGGTACCTTGACTTTAAGTAACGCGAATACGTATGGCGGCGGCACGACTGTTAACACGGGTACTTTAAGCGTTACCAATCAGAATGGTTTGGGAACAATAGGTGCACTCGCAATTAATAACGCAGCTACTTTAAGTCTGAACTTAGGCGGCAATACCTTACAAAATAGCAGTGCTTTAACGATCAGCGGCACGGGTTCCTTGACTGATGCTGCCGCTGCTACAACCACGGACACCTTAAATAATGCCATTACCTTAACGGGCAGTACGGCTACCATTACCTCATCCACTATAAACGGCTTATTGAATTTAACTGGCGGCATCAATAATGGTACTACTAGTTTAACCTTTGCAGGCAATGGTAATACGACAGAGTCCGGCGTGATTGGCAATGGTTCTGGCACATTAACAAAAACGAATACGGGTACACTGACGTTAAGTAATGCCAATACTTATACCGGTGCAACGGCTATCAATGCAGGCACGATCAGTATCACTAATGCCAATAGTTTAGGTGGTGCAACAGGCGGCATTATTTCTCTTGCGACAGGCACAGCTTTAAATATGAATTTAGGCGGTGCGGCATTAGCCAATAGCAATACGCTCTCGTTGACAGGCACCGCTGCATTAACTGATACAACAGCCAGCGGTAATACAGATACCTTAAATAATGCCATCACCGTTGCAGCTGCAGGCACACCAACGATTACCTCAACCAATGCAGGTGCAGCACTGGCTTTAACCGGTGGCATTACAAATAGCGGCACGACATTCACGCTGACAGGTGCAGGTAATAGCTCTGAATCAGGTTCTATCACAGGTGGCGGTGCGTTAACAAAAGCAGGAGCGGGCACACTCACGTTATCCGGTTCAAATAACTATACTGGTACAACATCTGATAGTGCTGGCACGCTCAGTGTCACGAATGTGAATGGCTTAGGCACGGCAACAGGTGGTGCGATCTCCGTTGCAACTGGTTCAACTTTAAGTTTCAATTTAGGCGGTGCAACACTTGCAAATACTAATACGCTCACTTTAACGGGCACAGCAGCGTTAGTAGACAGCGTGGCGGGTGGCAGTACAGATACGATTAATAATCCCATCACTTTAACGGCGGGTGGCACATCCAGCATTACCTCAACGAATGCAAACGCATTGTTTGCGCTTGGCGGTAACATAACCAATAACACGGCTACATTGACTGTGACGGGAACAGGTAATACCACCTTGTCTGGTGTCATGGGTACGGGCACAGGCGGACTCACTAAAGCTGGCACGGGTACGTTAACGTTAAGTAATGCTAATACCTATACCGGTGCAACGACAATCAACGCAGGCACGTTAATACTAGGTACGAACAATGGTATTGGTGCAAGTAGTGCAGTGACCTTGGCCAACGTGGCAAGCGCCATTTTTAATCTCAATAATTTTAGTGACATCATTGGTTCTTTGGCAGGCGGTGGTGCAACGGGTGGTAATGTCAGCTTAGGCTCAGGCACGTTAACAGCGGGCGGCAATAATACGACAACGACTTATACCGGTGTGATGAGCGGGACCGGCGGATTGACTAAAGCGGGTACCGGTGTCATGACCTTGGCAGGCAATAATATTTTTACGGGTGCAACTGCAATTAATGGCGGAACACTCACTCTCAACACCGCAAATGGTTTAGGTTCAGGTGCTACTCAATCTAGCGGTATTACCGTGGCGTCCGGTGCCATGTTAACCCTGAACTTTGCAACCGCTACGTTAGGTAACACGAATACTATCTCATTAAACGGCACGGGTGTTGCTGGTGCAGGTGCGTTAACTGCATCAGTCAATACAGAAACCCTCAGTAATGCTATTACGTTAGCTGGTAACGCTGCGATTGGCGGCGCTAATAACATGGTGCTAAACGGGGTGATCAGTGATGGCAGCAGTGGTTTTAGCCTGACAAAAACAGGTAATGGTTCGTTGACTCTCAGTAATGCGAATACGTATGGCGGCGGCACGATTGTCAGCGCAGGTACGTTAAGCGTGACTAATAAAAATGGTTTAGGCACAGCGGGTGCGCTGACTATCAATAATGCGGGAGTACTGAGCTTGAACCTGGGTGGTAATACGTTGCAAAATAGCAGCGCTTTAACGCTCAGCGGTACGGGTACGTTAACCGATGCAACAGCAGCAACAACCACGGACACGGTTAATAATGCAATTACTTTGACCGGTAGTACCAACACCATTACATCATCTACCGCAAACGCAACACTTAATTTAACCGGCGGCATTAATAATGGCACCAGCAATTTAACCTTCTCCAGCAATGGTAATACGATAGAGTCCGGCGTGATTGGCAATGGTTCTGGTACCGTAACAAAAACAGGCGGAGGCACGCTGACGTTAAGTAATGCCAATACTTACACCGGTTCAACGACTGTTAATGGCGGCATAGTTAGCATCACTAACACAAACAGCTTAGGTGGTGCGACAGGCGGCATCATTTCTCTTGCGACAGGCACAGCTTTAAGTATGAATTTAGGCGGTGCGGCATTAGCCAATAGCAATACGCTCTCGTTGACAGGCACCGCTGCATTAACTGATACAACAGCCAGCGGTAATACAGATACCTTAAATAATGCCATCACCGTTGCAGCTGCAGGCACACCAACGATTACCTCAACCAATGCAGGTGCAGCACTGGCTTTAACCGGTGGTATTACAAATAGCGGCACGACATTAACGCTGACAGGTGCAGGCAATAGCTCTGAATCAGGTTCTATCACGGGTGGCGGTGCGTTAACAAAAGCAGGAGCGGGCACACTCACGTTATCCGGTTCAAACAACTATACGGGTGTAACATCTGATAGTGCGGGCACGCTCAGTGTCACGAATGTGAATGGCTTAGGCACGGCAACAGGTGGTGCGATCTCCGTTGCAACCGGTTCAATTTTAAATTTCAATTTAGGCGGTGCAACGCTTGCAAATACTAATACGCTCACTTTAACGGGCACAGCAGCGTTAGTAGACAGCGTGGCGGGTGGCAGTACAGATACGCTTAATAATGCTATTACGTTAACTGCTGCCGGCACACCCACCATCACCTCAACGAATGCAAACGCCTTGTTTGCATTGGGCGGCAACATAACCAACAACACCGCTACATTGACTGTGACGGGAACAGGTAACACGACATTGTCCGGTGTCATGGGTGCAGGCACAGGCGGACTCACTAAGGCTGGCACGGGTACGTTAACGTTAAGTAATGCTAATACCTATACCGGTGCAACGACAATCAACGCAGGCACGTTAATACTAGGTACGAACAATGGTATTGGTGCAAGTAGTGCAGTGACCTTGGCCAACGTGGCAGGCGCCATTTTTAATCTCAATAATTTTAGTGACATCATTGGTTCATTGGCAGGCGGTGGTGCAACGGGTGGTAATGTCAGCTTAGGCTCAGGCACGTTAACAGCCGGCGGCAATAATACGACAACGACTTATACCGGCATTATGAGCGGCAGCGGCGGATTGACTAAAGCAGGCACCGGTGCCATGACCTTGGCAGGCAATAATATTTTTACGGGTGCGACCGCAGTAAATGCCGGTACATTAGCGCTGACTAGCGTGAATGCATTGGGTTCAGGCGCAACGCAATCGAGCGGCATCACAGTGGCGTCCGGTGCGATGTTAAACCTGAACTTTGCAACCGCTACGTTAGGTAATACCAATACCATTTCGTTGAACGGCACAGGTGTTGCTGGTGCAGGTGCGTTAATCGGATCAGCGAATACCGATACCTTAAGTAATGCAATCACATTAGCCGGTAATACCACCATTGGTGGCGCTGGCAATATGGTATTAAACGGCGTGATCAGTGATGGCAGCAGTGGTTTTAGCCTGACCAAGACGGGCGCGAATACTATCACCTTGAGTAATGCTAATACCTATGGCGGTGGTACGACGGTTAATACAGGTACCTTAAGTGTGACTAATAAAAATGGTTTAGGCACAGCGGGCGCGCTGGCTGTGAATAATGCGGCCATATTAAGTTTGAATCTGGGTGGTAATACGTTACAAAATAGCAGCGCTTTAACAATCAGCGGTACGGGTGCGTTAACCGATGCAACGGCTGCTGCAACCACGGATACATTGAACAATGCCATTAGCTTGACCGGCAGTGCAACCACCATTACGTCGACCAACGCAACCGCAATATTCAATTTAACTGGCGGCATCAATAATGGCACCACCAATTTAACTTTCGCAAGTACGGGTAATACGACGGAATCCGGCGTGATTGGCAATGGTTCCGGTTCCTTGACAAAATTAAATGGCGGTACGTTGACGTTAAGTAATGCCAACACTTACACCGGTGCAACGACTGTCACTGGCGGCACGGTCAGTATCACTAATGCCAATAGTTTAGGCGGTGCAACAGGCGGTATTATTTCGCTGGCAACAGGCACCCTTTTAAGTATGAATTTAGGCGGCACGGCGTTAGCCAATAGCAATACACTCTCGTTGACAGGCACCGCTGCGATAACAGATACAACAGCCAGCGGCAATACAGATACCTTAAATAATGCCATCACCGTTGCAGCTGCAGGCACACCAACGATTACTTCAACCAATGCAGGTGCAGCATTGGCTTTAACCGGCGGCATTACAAATAGCGGCACGACATTAACGCTGACAGGTGCAGGTAATAGCTCTGAATCAGGTTCTATCACAGGCGGTGGTGCGTTAACAAAAGCAGGAGCGGGCACACTCACGTTATCCGGTTCAAATAACTATACCGGTGTAACATCTGATAGTGCTGGCACGATCAATGTCACGAATGTAAATGGCTTAGGCACGGCAACAGGTGGTGCGATCTCCGTTGCAACCGGTTCAATTTTAAATTTCAATTTAGGTGGTGCAACGCTTGCAAATACTAATACACTCACCTTAACGGGCACGGCAGCGTTAGTAGACAGCGTGGCGGGTGGCAAAACAGATACGATTAATAATCCCATTACGTTAACTGCTGCAGGCACTCCCACCATCACCTCAACGAATGCAAACGCCTTGTTTGCATTGGGCGGCAACATAACCAACAACACCGCTACGTTAACAGCGAATGGATCTGGTAACACGACATTATCCGGCATCATGGGTGCGGGCACAGGTGGACTGACCATGTCTGGCACTGGCATCTTAACCTTAAGTAATGCCAATACTTACACTGGCGCAACGACAATTAACTCAGGCACATTAGAATTAGGTGCGAACAATGGTATTGGTGCAAGCAGCGCGGTGACCTTGGCCAATGTGGCAAGCGCCATTTTTAATCTGAATAATTTTAGTGACATCATTGGTTCCTTGGCAGGCGGCGGTGCAACGGGTGGTAATGTCAGCTTGGGCTCAGGCACGTTAACAGCCGGCGGCAATAATACGACAACGATTTATTCTGGCATCCTCAGTGGCAGCGGCGGATTGACGAAAGCAGGCACCGGTGCCATGACTTTGTCCAACAGTAATATTTTTACCGGTGCAACCGCAGTGAATGCCGGTACATTAACACTGACTAACGTAAATGCATTGGGTTCAGGCGCAACGCAATCGAGCGGTATCACAGTAGCGTCCGGTGCGATGTTAAATTTGAACTTTGCAACCGCTACGTTAGGTAATACCAATAGCATTTCATTGAACGGCACAGGTGTTGCTGGTGCAGGTGCGTTAATCGGATCAGCGAATACCGACACGCTTAGCAATGCAATTGCATTAGCCGGTAATACCACCATTGGTGGTGCTGGCAATATGGTGCTAAACGGCGTGATTAGTGATGGCAGTAGTGGTTTTAGCCTGACCAAGACGGGCGCTAATATTATCACCTTAAGTAATGCTAATACTTATGGCGGCGGTACAACGGTTAATACAGGTACCTTAAGCGTGACAAACCAAAATGGCTTGGGAACAACGGGCGCACTGGCCATTAATAATGCGGGAATACTGAGCTTGAACCTGGGTGGTAATACGTTACAAAATAGCAGTGCTTTAACGATCAGCGGTACGGGTGCGTTAACTGATACAACAGCTGCTGCAACCACGGATACATTGAACAATGCCATTAGCTTGACCGGCAGTGCAACCACCATTACGTCTACCAACGCAAACGCAACATTCAATTTAACTGGCGGCATCAATAATGGCACCACCAATTTAACCTTCGCAAGTGTTGGTAATACGATTGAATCAGGTGTTATTGGTAATGGTTCCGGTTCTTTAACAAAATTAAATGGCGGTACGCTGACCTTAAGTAATGCCAATACTTATACGGGTGCAACGGCTATTAATGCAGGCACGGTCAATATCACTAATACTAATAGTTTCGGTGATGCGACAGGCGGCATCATTTCTCTTGCGACAGGTACCACTTTGAATATGAATTTAGGCGGCGCGGCGTTAGCCAATAGCAATACACTCTCGTTGGCAGGCACGGCAGCGATAACGGATACAACAGCCAGTGGCAATACGGATACTTTAAATAATGCCATCACTGTTGCAGCTGCAGGCACACCAACGATTACCACTAGCAATGCGGGCGCAGCATTGGCTTTAACTGGCGGCATCACAAATAACGGCACGACATTAACGCTAACAGGTGCAGGCAATAATTCTGAATCAGGTTCTATCACAGGTGGTGGTGCGTTAACAAAAGCAGGAACAGGTGCGCTCACGTTATCCGGTTCAAATAACTATACTGGTACAACATCTGTTAATACGGGCACGCTCAATGTTACGAATGTAAATGGTTTAGGTACGGCAACAGGTGGCGCGATTTCCGTTGCAAGTGGTTCAATTTTAAATTTCAATTTAGGCGGTGGAACACTTGCAAACACTAATACACTCACCTTAACGGGCGCAGCAGCATTAGTAGACAGCGTTGCAGGTGGCAGCACAGACACGATCAATAATGCCATTACACTAACGGCTGCTGGCACACCCACGATCACTTCAACCAATGCAAACGCATTGTTTGCGCTCGGCGGCAACATAACCAACAACAACACTACGTTAACGGTGAACGGAGCGGGTAACACAACCTTATCTGGTGTGTTGGGTGCGGGCACAGGTGGACTGACCATGTCTGGCACTGGCATCTTAACCTTAAGTAATGCCAATACTTACACTGGCGCAACAACAATTAACTCAGGCACATTAGCACTCGGTGCGAACAACGGTATTGGTTCAAGCAGTGCAGTGACCTTGGCCAACGTGGCAAGCGCCATTTTTAATCTCAACAATTTTAGTGACATCATTGGTTCCTTGGCAGGCGGCGGTGCAACGGGTGGTAATGTCAGCTTAGGCTCGGGCACGTTAACAGCCGGCGGCAATAATACGACAACAACTTATTCTGGCATTATGAGCGGCAGCGGCGGATTGACGAAAGCGGGCACCGGTGCCATGACGTTAGCAAGTAATAATATTTTTACGGGTGCGACCGCAGTGAATGCCGGTACATTAGTGCTAACTAGTGCGAATGCATTAGGTTCAGGCGCAACGCAATCGAGCGGTATCACAGTAGCGTCCGGTGCGATGTTAAACCTGAACTTTGCAACCGCTACGTTAGGTAATACCAATAGCATTTCATTGAATGGCACAGGTGTTGCTGGTGCAGGCGCGTTAATCGGATCAACAAGTACCGAGACCTTAAGTAATGCAATCACGTTAGCTGGTAATACCACTATTGGTGGCGCTGGCAATATGGTGCTAAACGGCGTGATCAGTGATGGCAGCAGTGGTTTTAGCCTGACCAAGACGGGCGCGAATACGATCACTTTAAGTAATGCTAATAGCTATGGCGGCGGTACGACGGTTAATACAGGTACGTTAAGCGTGACAAATCAAAATGGCCTGGGAACAACGGGCGCACTGGCTGTGAATAATGTGGCTATCTTAAGTTTAAATCTGGGTGGTAATGCGTTACAAAATAGCAGCGCTTTAACAATTAGCGGTACGGGTGCGTTAACCGATACAACGGCTGCTGCAACAACGGATACATTGAACAATGCTATTAGCTTGACTGGCAGTGCAACTACCATTACGTCTAGTAACGCAAACGCAATATTTAATTTAACTGGCGGCATTAATAATGGCACCACCAACTTAACCTTCGCAGGTGCTGGTAATGCGACGGAGTCCGGCGTGATTGGCAATGGTTCTGGCAACTTAACAAAAACAGGTGGAGGCACGCTGACCTTAAGTAATGCCAACACTTATACCGGTGCAACGGCTATCAATGGCGGCACAGTTAGTATCACTAACGCCAATAGTTTAGGTGATGCAACAGGCGGCATCATTTCTCTTGCAACAGGCACAACTTTAAGTATGAATTTAGGCGGCGCGGCATTAGCCAATAGCAATACACTCTCATTGGCAGGCAACGCTGCATTCACGGATACAACAGCCAGCGGCAATACAGATACCTTAAATAATGCCCTCACTATTGCAGCGGGTGGTACACCAACGATTACCACTACCAATGCAGGTGCAGCACTGGCTTTGACCGGCGGCATCACAAATAACGGCACGACATTAACGCTAACAGGTGCAGGTAATAATTCTGAATCAGGCTCCATCACAGGTGGTGGTGCATTAACAAAAGCAGGAACAGGTGCACTCACGTTATCCGGTTCAAATAGCTATACCGGTGTAACATCTGATAGTGCCGGCACGCTCAATGTCACGAATATAAACGGATTAGGTACAGCAACAGGTGGTGCAATCTCTGTTGCCAACGCTGCAACGCTGAACTTTAATTTAGGCGGTGCAACACTTGCAAATACTAATACGCTCACCTTAACGGGCACAGCAGCGTTAGTAGACAGCGTAGCGGGTGGCAATACAGATACGATCAATAATGCCATTACGTTAACTGCTGCTGGCACACCCACGATCACCTCAACCAATGTAAACGCATTACTTGCGCTTGGCGGCAACATAACCAACAACACCGCTACATTAACAGTGAATGGAGCTGGTAACACAAACTTATCTGGTGTGTTGGGTGCAGGTACAGGCGGACTTACCATGGCTGGTACAGGCATCTTAACCTTAAGTAATGCTAATACTTATACCGGCGCAACGATAGTCAATGCAGGTACGTTAAATCTTACCAATGCATCAAGCATAGGCGACAGCAGTAGTGCCACTATTAATTCTGGCGGAACATTGCAAATTAATAATATTAGTATTAACAACCCCATTACTTTAAATAACGGTGGCAATATATCTGATATCGGAACATCTTCATTATTAGGCAATATTACATTAGGTGGCACGGCAGCTAACCGCACCATTGCTACCAATAATGGAGCCGATGTGTTTACCTTGGGCGGAACAATAAATGGTGCAGGTGGTTTATCATTGGCAGGTCCAGGTACGATCATCTTCAATAATACGGTGGGTAATGCTACACCCATAGCAAGTTTGACAACCAATGTTGGTAGCCTTGTGATGAATGGTGGCAGTGTCACAACGTCAGGTAATCAACTATACAATAACGCGATCACGGTTGATGCAAACACTGTATTAACTTCAGGTACGGGCAATATTACACTCAGTAATGCAGTCGATAGCAATGTCAGCGGTACAAATGATCTGACGGTAACAGCAAACGCAGGTGCTATTACACTGAATGGCGCAATCGGTGGGGCACAACCTTTCCTGGATTTCACAGCGACTAATGCTGGCAGTGGCAACAATATCACGATCGCCAATAATATTAATACAGCAAATAATATCAATCTGACTAGCGGCGCTGGCCTGATACAACTTAGTGCCAACCTTACTTCTCAGAGTGGTGCGATTAACTTAAATAGTCCTGTTGCATTAGGTGCTGATGTTAATATGGCGGCTAATTCAATCGCCTTTGCTAATGGTATCTCTGGCGCATACAATTTAAATCTGACTGGCCAAGCTGGAAATGATCAATTCACATTAGCTGGGCCTTTATCACTAAACAACATTCTCGTCACAGGTAGCGCAGGCGGAAATAATACACTCGCGGTTAATTCAGGCAATTATGAATCCTGGAATATTACAGGAATTAATCTTGGTAATATTGGCGGTACAGGTGCAACAAATTTAAATTACACGCAAATTCAAAATTTAACGGGTGGAAACAATGGCAACACCTTTGTGTTTAGTAATGGAATGTATGTCAACGGCACAATCAATGGCAGCAATCTTAACAGTCAGAATACGCTGGATTACACACCCTATACCACCTACATCAATGTTCAGCTAGCTAACTTATTCTATTCTGGCAGCACACAAAATTATTTGGGCAATTATATTACTCAATTTGTAAATATCAATAATCTGGTGGGTAGCGGTACGGGAAGTAATATTCTGCAATTGCCGTCAACACTTTCTAGTCTTACGTTTAACAGTGCAAGCAGCGGTTTTGTCAATGATCCTTTAAATTTCAACCGTTTTGCTTCATTCATTACACCGAACAGTAATGATACGGTCGTGTTTAATGCGCATGCAGTATACAACGTGGCGACAAATCAACTGACTATTAATGGTGTTCCCGTTCAGATTAGTGGATTTAACCCAGCGAATTTCACGGGAAATATCACATTTGTCAATCAACCGCCGACTCCTCCTGTGCCGCCAGTTCCACCTATTCCACCGACTCCAACTTTCTCAACTGGAGATGTAGCTAGCATTATTACTCCATTCGCAAATCAACGTGTCTTTTCTTCAAATTATGGTGGAAATATATTAATAACTAACAATGTTGTGTCAAGCATTACGCAAGGCTCTATATTAAGCTCTTTAAAAAGTAATGTTTTAAACGGTTTTGCAAAGAATGCTTTATTTACTAATACAATGATCAGCAATGGAATCTTTTATGCTCTAGCAGAAAGTAAACCAACCAATCTTTCTTCATACTTGAGAATGGTCGGGGCTGGTTTTGATAATTTCATTCTCGCTCAAAAGAATTCCTTACCAGGTATTTTAATTGCGCTTACGCTCAGTTTCATCGCGGTTTCATTACTAAGCCAAAGAAAATTGGCGAAGATACCGCCAATAGGTTTACAAATTCCTGGCTATGATTTGCCAACCGTCTCCTTTAAATTGCGCACTGCATTTAACAGCATCATGGGATTTGCGAGCATCATGCAAGACGGTAGCATTGGCTTCATTTCCGAGCAACAAAAAGAGTTAATAAATGATATCTTATTATCATCAAATAATTTATTTAATTATCTGCAAAAGATGGAAGACTATAATTTTGCAAACAATGAATTTTCTGCCGCTGAAATATCCTTCAATTTACGCACCGATCTCAATAACATTATGGGATTTGCTGAATTAATAGAAAATGGTGCAATGGGCAACGTTTCTGAATTACAAAAAACATGCTTGAGCAGTATTGTATCTGAATCAAGCAGCATTATGAGCTGGCTGAATAGCATGGAATATGTTACCGCCAATTAGATTTACTTAGAGGGAAGCTTTAATGAGTAAAGCAATTCATGGATGGATTATTTGGTTTACCTCAGCATTATTTGTTATTTATTCCTTTTGTCTCAATACAGCCGCGGCTGTTTTTTCAGTGGCAATCAAAAACTCATTGCATACGACGGATGTGGGTGTTTCTTTTGCGGCAGGCTCATTCATCATC
>Ga0207140_1024_pt1 | contig 15333 bp, 14 predicted proteins | sample Alteio_BWMinHeat_4_FD_153528 | JGI IMG/M metagenome (GOLD analysis project Ga0207140, IMG submission 153528) | Enriched cells from forest soil in Barre Woods Harvard Forest LTER site, Petersham, Massachusetts, United States -... | ecosystem: Environmental > Terrestrial > Soil > Temperate forest >... | reverse complement strand
ACAACAGAAGAGCGAGTATACAAACAGTTGCCTACCACTCTGCCTGCATACAACTGGGTTCTTGAGACAAACTACATGTTTACAGCATCAAGCATCCCACTTGTATATCCTGTAGCATTAACAATAGATTCAAGCAACCCAGAGGTCACATCATTTGGCACGTATGCACCAGACATCTCAATATTTCATGGGCTTGGTACAGATCAACTGGGAATAGTATCTCTTGGATCATTGTCTTCCACAATACAGGTTTCATCAAATATTCAATATTATCTAAAACTTGAAAGAACATCATCTCAGCTTGTGTTATTTGCATTCTCTGATCCTGCTAGAACCCAACAAATTCCTGGCTCCCCTGTCTTTCTAAATTTTGATTCTACAAAGCTGCCCAACCTGAATTTCATACAACACTCTGGTTCCAAGTCTGCAGGTCCTGCAAGAACAATAACTGCCCAAATAACCAATACTACAATCTATCAAACTACATTACCAAATGGTACAATCACAACCATATCGTCATCACCAACTGGATTAACAGCTAGAGATGTATCGCCAACACAAATCAACCTAATCTGGACTGCACCTAACAACAATGGGAACTCTCCAATAACTGGTTACAAGATATATCGTTCTACTAGTTCGGGAACTGAGACACTTCTTACGACATCAGGAAACTTTACTTCATATAATGATACTGGAGTGACAACCGGCATCACATATTTTTACAAGGTAACAAGTGTCAATTCTGCCGGTGAATCTTCCCAGTCAAATGAAGCAAGTGTAACTACCCACCAAGTGTCTTCTGCACCACAAAATCTTTCAGCAGGCACAGTTTCATCATCACAAATCAACCTAAGCTGGACTGCACCATCAAACAATGACGGTTCTACAATAACAAGTTACAAGATTGAAAGATCAACTGATAACGGTTCAACTTGGAGTACGATTGTAGTAAATACTGGCAGTACTGGAACTACATATTCTGATACTGGCTTGTCATCGAACACAACATACACTTATCGCGTATCTGCAATCAGTTCAGATGGAACAAGCAATCCATCCAATACTGCATCTGCAACTACTAACGCATCTACAACAAATGGTATTGTATTAAATGGCATCCAGTCAACATCAGGTACGGTGTCATCTTCAAACCAGATAACACTTGCCAACTTTAATGCTGGAACTGGCAACAACCGTCTACTAGTAGTTGGTGTAGAGACAAACAATAATGATGTAACATCAATCACATTTGGTGGAGTACAACTATCACAGGCAGTCAAATCATTCTATAATAACGATGCCGAGTTTTGGTATCTGAAAAACCCAGTTGGTACAGGAAATATAGTTGTGACAACTAGTGGTTCTACATCAGCCGTAGTAGGTGCGTATTCTCTATCTGGAGTAGACCAAACAAATCCCATACCCACTAGTATGACAAACCATACTGCTGCTTCTAGTAGTCCTACCATATCAATAACAACGCAATATCCCAATAGTTTGGTGCTTGACTTGCCGTCAATATATGGTGGTTCTACACTTGGCTCTCCCACTTGTATACAGCAATGGGATGTCAACGTTCCAAATGAAATCACTGGTGCATCAAGTTCTACCGTTCAGGCAAAAGCAGGTTCTGTTAGTTGCAACTGGACTGCAAGCCAGGGTGGTGATCTTTGGGATGATGCTGCAATAGAGGTAAAAGCATCAAGTCCATGACACGATTATATTCGGAAATAACTATAAACTTCATTATTACATTAATCGTGCTTGAATTATGTAAATGATATTCACATGTGATTTTTTATGTATTGCCAAAATGCAAGACAGTAGTAGAGAAAAATGATTCCAGAATGGAATCTGTCTGAGTTTACAGATGAGGTGGACCGAGGGGGATTTGAACCCCCGACTTCCGCGTTGCGAACGCGGCATCACTACCACTAGACTACCGGCCCTTTTGTTATCAAGAATACCAACTGCTTTTATCTATTTACTCAAAGAATAATACTAGGTTTTCAATCCAAATTTCTGATGACTGTTGATGCTGTAATTACAGGGTCACACGTTATTCTTCAAAATGGAATGGTGGACAAGAACATTGTCATAAACGAAGGTAAAGTTGTCGGCCTTACAAATGATGTTCCACAATGTGATCTTAAAATAAAAGGAGATGGCTTGGTTTCACTTCCTGGAGTAATTGATCCTCACATACATTATGGTGTGTATTCACCAATTGATGAATCTGCAATCACGGAATCAAAAGTAGCGGCAATCGGTGGAGTCACTACGATGATACGAATGCTCAGATTAAGTGGCTCGTACAAGAAAAATCTAGATCCACAGATTGAGGCAAGCTCAAAAACTCATTATGTTGATTATTCAATCCATGCCTCAATACTTTCCAAGAATCAAATCAATGAAATGGAATTTTGCAAAAGCAGGGGTATCACGTCATTTAAGATATACATGAATCTTGGCGAAGAAGTGGGTCATGTCTACATGGACATGCAACCAGGAGAGAAATCTCTGCGGGAAGAAAGAGTGGAAATGTCAACTGACATGATTGAAAAAATAATTGAAAAAGCAGCAGCTCTGAATTGTCAAGTTCTTGTTCATGCTGAAGATTACCAAATGTGTTCCTGCGGAATAAAGACTGCAAAAGAGAAAAAAATGGATGGACTTGGAGCATGGTCTCAAAGCAGGCCTGTAGAATCTGAAGTCAAGTCAATTACTACTATATCACAAATTGCAAGAAAGTTTGGATGCAATCTCTATTTTGTCCATATTGGATCGCGTGCTGCAATTGATGCAATATCTAAAGAAAAGAAAAATGGAACCAAGATCCATGTTGAAACATGCCCTCACTATCTTACATTATCATATGAATCACAAAAAGGATATCTTGCTAAAGTCATGCCTCCTATACGCTCTTCTCAGGATATGGAAACTGTATGGCATGAAGTACAAAGTGGCAGAATGGATACGATAGGAACAGATCATGTCGCAAATAGACTGAATCTAAAGCTTGGTGGAGAAAACGTGTGGAGTGCACTTGCTGGATTTCCAGGAATGGGAACAATGGTTCCTATATTGCTGAGTGAGGGTGTCAACAAAGGGAAAATAAATCTCCAACAATTTTCAAACATGACAAGCTACAATACGGCACAAATATTTGGAATGTATCCAAAAAAAGGAATAATCCAAAAAGGCTCTGATGCAGACATTGTTCTAGTTGACTTGAAAAAGGAAGCAAAAGTGTCTTCTGTAGACATTGATGGGTTTTCTGATTATAATGTCTATGAGGGATGGAATCTCAAGGGGTGGCCTGTTAAGACAATTGTTCGAGGAAATGTAATAGCTGAAGATTTTAAGATCATTGCAAAACCTGGTTATGGCAAGTTTGTTTCAAGACCACAAACTTGACTTGAAAGTTTTTATTAAATTGTTATAAAGCCTGATTTTACTGCTGACAGTGCAATGTTTAGGCCAAACAATGCAAATGTTACGGCATATATGGATATCATGGCGCCTTTCAATATTTTTTCAGATACCTTTTTTTCAATTATTGTATGGATGAACTTGCCTCCATCCAATATCGGTAATGGTAGCATGTTGAATATTCCTATGAAAAATGATAGCATCCATAACCACAATAAAAACATGAAGACCTCTGGACTCCAGTGGATGTAGTATGGAACTACGGGCTGGTATGATGGCAAAGCGGCTCGCAAAATTCCAAGCATCCCCTTTTGTGGATCGGTTGTAGATGGGGTAGTGACAACAGGAATCTGTAAAGTTTTTCCATCTCTTATTATGGTGACCATGGCAGTATCCCCTGCCTTTAATTTTACCTTGGCAAAGTCTTGGGGCAGAACAATGGGATTTCCATCTATTGCATTTATGATGTCGTCTTTTTGTAATCCAGCTTTTTCAGCTCCTGATCCTTGTGTAACTGAGACTATGGGAACTCCAAGAGGCTGATTATAAAATACACCCTTGATTGGGTCTGGCATGATAAGTGCAAATGATGGATTGAATATCAACAGTCCTGCAATTATAAACGAAAACAAAACATTTGATGTTGCACCTGCTCCAATTACTCTAAGACGTGAGAGTTTTTTTGCCTTGACAAATTCTTCCTCGTCAGGCTCTACAAATCCTGCAAATAGTGCAATAAAGACTGCAAATCCTCCGGTCTTGATTTTTATCTTTTCTAGCGTGGCAACAATTCCATGTGCACCTTCGTGAATTACCAGTACGATTGGAACTGAAAGTAAAAAGTATGCAATGTTTGAACTTGACTGGATTGTAACTCCGGGTATCAATACTGTCATCTCAGAGAATGATTCTGGCTTTACAAAAAAGTTTGACAGGTTTGATGCAAGATACCAAAATGCGGCCCCCATCATCACAAAACCCAGAACCACACTTGTGTTGGCAAAGATTCTAGTTGCGCGTTGGGTTCGGCTCAAGATTCTTGTAAGTATCAGTTGTACATTCTGGTTCTTGTATGTAAGACTGTATGGTTTTATCTCAAATCCATGTTTGTCAAGCTTTGAGATTTTTGCAGCTGCAAATACAATGACCCATGCAATCAAAACATAGATGATAGAGTTATGCGTTAAAAATTCAAAAGCCAAATTAATTGATACTCTTTTTAGTCAGGGCAAATTTATCAGTTGCTATGGGAATTGTTCTAGTTTCAACATATCCTGACAAAAAATCAATTTCTAGAATAGCACATGTTGTAGTGGAACAAAAACTGGCAGCTTGTGTCAACTATACAAAAATAAACTCTATTTATTCATGGAAAGGCAAGATTGAAGATGTCGAAGAATTTCTCGCACTTTTTAAAACTACAGCAAAATCAAAACAAAGACTCAAAGAAGAAATAGCAAAATCTCATCCGTATGATGTACCAGAGATTGTAGAGCTCAAGATGGACAGTGTCAGTGTACCATACATGAAATGGCTTGAAGAATCAACTCTGGGGGGCAAACCTAAGAAGCGAAATAACACCTCCAAGAGATGAGACCCGTAGCCCTGCATCTGTGGTAGAATCTACTGCGTAAACTTCGACTCCTTTTGATTCGACCTGGTTGAGAAATTCTATTATCTTATCTTCGTCTTGTTTTTCAAAGATCTTGTCTGAAAATATCAGTGACTCTACTGCGCCAATCTCATTTGCCTTTGCAGTCTCTTCAAAGCCCATGGTAAACTTGTTGCTTTTCTTGTTGGCCCTTGCCATGGTCTCATCTAGTATGGAAGAAACTTTTGCAATCTTGCTTGTATCAAGTGTCTGCTTCATTATATCTGACTTGATGAAAGTGTAGATCCCGTCCTCTCCAGAAGAGTCTATCCCGTCCACTACCTGTATCTTGTGCCCCTTGATTGATGGAACCTCTAAAAGAAAATTTGCCAATCTTTTTTTGGTCTCACCTGGACCAAATATTACAATACTATCACCATCTCTTATCAAAGTTGAGATTGCACTCTGGACAACTTTGAAAAAATCTTGTATATTGAATTTAGACTGGTATCTCTTTCCGCTTGCACCAGAATACATGTTTGGCAAAAGTTTGAGATGTGTCCCACTTAATCTTCCCAGGCCACAGTCTGTTGTATCTATTGCAACAAGAAGAAACGTACTACTATCTTTTTTTCCAAAGATCAGTTTTTGTTCAATATCACTCCAACTTTTCTTGACAAGTGTAACTGCATCACCGATTTTTAGTGTAAGAGAATGGTGCGATCCCTTGCTTACTGATGGATTATCTGACTCTGCTATTGTGCCTTGGACTCGTAATCTGTCAACTACCTCATCAATAGAAATTTTTTCAACATCAAGTGCTATGCGAATCTTGACTCTTTCTCCCTTGTCAGGTCTTGAAAAATCCTTTTCTTGCTTGACAGCCCGTGATGTGTCCCCAGTCACCCTATCTCCTTTGGCTATCACACGTCGTAGTGTAAAGAGATCGTCTGATTCCTCTGGTATGAGGGCAATCGCATTGTCATCTATTTTTTTAATAATCAATCTAATACCTTTACAGAACTATAATAAAAAAGAAAAGTAATCTAGTTTGTTAACTCGTCAGTCTTGGATTCCTTCTTCTCTTCTGCCTTTTTTCTCAAATAATTCTGGACCCATTCCTGTGTTATGACTCCAGATTCGGTCAAGTTAACAAGCGTATTGGTTGAAGCTTCGCCCACTACTTTGCCCGTGTTTCTTCTCACCTGTCTCCACTTTAGATTTGTATTGCCGCTTTTTGATGAGTATATGATACCAAGTACCTCTTTTGCGTTTACAAAAGTCATGTCTCGAATCTTTTTTAAAGTAACCTTGTCTGCAGCCTCTACATAAATTGGACCGGGTGTTGTCTCACGTTCTGGGAACACTTCGTAATCCTCCAAGTAACTTTCAGGAATAAACGAGTTACAGGTGCTTAGGATTACAAACTTCCTAAAACTTTCAAGAGAACACGTTGCATCTATTGCTACCATTTGTGTAAACAATGCCCTCGCCTTTTATCAAGCTTCTTGAAAGACTCAAGTAGGAACAAACAAGATTGTTAGCTGCAGGCGTTGATGACCAAATCCCTTTGATTTGATGAGAAGGATCTTGAGTTCTGAGCCTGCACTGGATTTTTATCAATAAATGATTCTATTGTTATCATGAAATCATACACTGAATATCTTACATATGAAATTCCATCAAGACGAGGATTTGTAAATATTACACCAGAGGTAAGAAAAGTAATTCAAAAAAGTGGCGTCAAAGAAGGTCTTTGTCTTGTTAATGCAATGCACATTACTGCAAGCGTCTTCATTAATGATAACGAGGGCGGATTACACCGGGACTATGAAAAGTGGTTGGAAGAGATCGCACCACATGAACCTGTATCACGATATCAACACAACAATACTGGAGAAGACAATGCAGATGCACATCTAAAGAGACAAGTAATGGGAAGAGAAGTTGTAGTAGCTATAACAAAAGGTCAACTTGATTTTGGTCCATGGGAGCAGATATTCTATGGAGAATTTGACGGCAAGAGGCCAAAACGTGTTCTAGTTAAAGTAATAGGCGAATAGTTTTAGGATAAAGAGCCTCTCTTCTGGGCCCCTTCTTCTAGTGGTTTTAGCTTGAAGCTCTGTTCATGATTTTGTGCACCGTGACTGCATTTTACGCAACCTACCTTGAATCCATTACTGTCCTTGACAAAAGTCTCACAGCCGCAAAAACAAGTCATTTGATTTTATCTTTCATCTCTCTGATATAACTTATTTCAATTAGTTCTTGCAGCAATTTCCACGTGGAATGTCATTATCATGTGGACATTTTCTTGGATGTTTGAGCATTGTACATAGCGCATCTGTGAATTGTGCGTTCATGTGATGCTCTATGCCACAAACCATCTCCTCGTCAATGTCTACCTTTAGGGCACTATCCATTAGCACCTCAAGCAACCTGCTATTTCGCATCATGTTAGAACCTATCTCTTCACCATTCTTGGTAAGCGAGACTCCACTTTTGTTATAATTTACAAGCTTTGACTCGTTTAGTTTCTTTAGCATCTGAACTACACTTGGCTGCCTTACGTTTAACATCTTGGCAATGGTGCTAATTTTTACGGGATTCCCATCTTCTTTGATATGCCATATTGCCTTGAGATACATCTCGACATGTTCTGCTTCTGCAGTTCCAACAAACAAGACTTCTTGATCTTTCATAATTGATATCTCACTTACTTGATTTTACATCTTTTGATTCTTTTAGCAAATATTCAAAATATTCACGGGCAAAACCTGCTAGGCCAGAATGGTCTGCCCATATTGCTACTGCCTCCTTTGTTCCTGTAGTGCCAAGCTCCTCACCAAGAAGCAAAACCACATACCTTTTGTCGGAAATGATTCCTCCACCAAAGAGACCCTTCTTTACTTTTACCGTTGCTAGCCTTGATAATGACTTTAACGTGTCGCCTTCAACATCTTCTGAAACTAGAATTGTAATGTCTACTCCCCTGTCATGCAATAGCCTGATCTTTGGTAACGCTTCCTTTGCCAATTCTTCTGCAACTTTGGGAATGGCAATCATGACCTCGTTTCTACATGAATCTACCATCTCGAGGATCTTTGTTGCAATGTTTATCACACCTGAAATTATCCAAATGTCTGGACGCTCGCTTATCCCGCTCTGCTCATAAAGTGGAGTGAGTTCCTTGAGTACGATATTTTCATTATTTCTAAATTCAGTCTCAAACTGTTGCTTTGATGTCTGGATTGCAGTGGCAGGTGATTTTGCAAAATATTGAGTAGGTCTTGAATCATCAGAACCTATCCACCCCTTCTCCTCCAGGGTGCCTAGAACCTCATAAATTTTTGAGTATGGCACACCAGATTTCTGACTAAGATCAGAGGCAGTAATGGGACCTGTTTTTAAAAGTGAAGAATATGTCTTGATCTCATAACTTGTGAGGCCTATCTTTTCCAGTGATTTTCTTGCCTTGTCAGAGAGACTCATCTCTATGATCGGAGGCTCTTTTGATATATATGTCTAGGATCGAGTTTTTCATGAGGAATGATCTACCTATTCATCTGGTGTCTAGTAGGAAATTGATTAAATACTATCTCCTAAGATATGCGTATAAGACATGGAATTAATTCAGATATCTAATCAGAAGACTCCTACTCTAGGAAAGAAATCAACTATAAGATTTACCCAGAGTATCTGTCCTGAATGTAACATGATACTTGACGCAGAGGTCTTTGAGAGAGATGGCAAGGTCTTCATGACAAAGACTTGTCCAACACACGGAGAATGCGAAGAACTCTATTTTGGCTCTTATGACATGTACAAAAAATTCAGTACCTACTGGATTGACGGAAAAGGTGCACATGCTCCAAACGTAATGATTGACAAATGCTCTTGTCCTAACAACTGTGGTCTGTGCTCTAATCACTTGTCCCACAGTGGACTAGCAAACATGATAGTTACAAACAGATGTGATCTTACATGCTGGTACTGCTTCTTCTATGTAAAGAAAGGACTTGAAGGCGCATACATGTATGAGCCATCACAAGACCAAGTAAGAGCAATGATGAAAACATTACGAGCAGAAAGACCAATTCCAGGTAACTCAATGCAGATTACTGGTGGTGAACCAATGCTCAGAGAAGATATCGTTGATGTTATAAAAATAATGAAAGAAGAAGGTGTTGATCACATCCAGATGAACACAAACGGAATCAGATTTGCACTAGACCCAGAAGCAATGAGAGAAGTAAGACTTGCAGGTGTAAACAATCTTTATCTAAGTTTTGACGGTGTAACTCCGAGAACAAATCCAAAAAATCACTGGGAAATTCCATATGCACTAGAGAGTGCAAGAAAGACAGGAACTACTGTAGTATTTGTTCCAACAGTTATCAAATCAATCAATGACCATGAATTGGGTCCAATTATCAGATATGCTCAAAAGAATCTAGATGTTGTTCATGCAGTAAACTTCCAACCAGTATCATTGACTGGAAGAATGGGCAAGAAAGAACGTGAAAAATACCGTATCACAATACCCGACTGCATACAAAGAATTGAAGAACAGACGCAAGGTGAAGTAACAGTAGATGACTGGTTTCCAGTTCCAAGTTGTATGCCTCTAACAAACGTAATTGAAGCATTCTCTAGCAAACCAAAGTATGAACTCTCAATCCACTTTGCATGTGGTGCGGGAACATACATCTTTGAAGATGCAGAGACAAAGAAGTTTGTACCATTGACAAGATTTGCTGACATTCAGGGAATGTTAGAACTCTTTGAAGACAAGGCAGAGGAAATCAAGTCTGGAAAGAACAAGTACTTTACAATGCTAGAAGTAGTAAGAAAACTTTCAAGCTTTATCGATAAAAAGAAACAGCCAGCAGGTCTTGACTTGGCAAAGATGTTCGGTAGCATCTTGATGAAGAGATCATTCAACTCTGTAGGTTCATGGCATGTCAAAGGCTTGTTCTTGGGCATGATGCACTTCCAGGATAAATACAACGAAGATCTTGAAAGACTCCAAAGATGTGATATCCACTATCTCACACCAGACTTGAGAATCGTTCCATTCTGTGCCTTTAACGTAATTCCAGAGTGGTATAGAGACAGAATCCAAAAGAAATATTCTATATCTGTAGAAGAATGGGAGAAAAGAGTTGGAGTAAAACTCGAAGATGGTCTATACAGAGGAATCATGAGAAGAGGTTCAGGTGACGAGCTTGCAGCAGGCTGTGCAAAGAGCCAGATGATGCATGAAGCATCACAATCTTTAATGTAAAACTAAAGAAAACCTGTTCTTTTTTATAATTATTTAATCTAATACCTTATTAGAGAATCAATTTGATTTTACAATAATGCGTGTACTGATTATTTCTCCTACACAAACAGGTATTGGTGGAATAGCACAACATGTCTATGGATTATCTAATTTTCTCAAAGTAAATGGTCATGTGGTAAATGTTCTATCTTCAGAAAATACATTTACCATACCGATAAAAGGTTTGAAAAATCCTAGTTTTATGATCTCTGCATTTTTCAAGGCAAAATTAATGAAAAGAACTGATATTGTACATGCTCATAATCTGCCATCTGCATTGCCAATGAAACATGCATCTGGGAAGAAAGTTTTGACGCTGCATGGTATTTACTCAAAACAAATTGATGTTTTACATGGTAAAACAACTGGCAACATTTCATCTTCATATGAAAAAGAGGCTTTAACATGGGCAGATGCTATAACAGTAGTGTCAAAAGAAGCATATGATTATTACACAAAATTAGGTTTCAAGGTGTATCATGTTCCAAACGCGATAAGCGTATTATCACTTTCAGAAAAAAGTGAAAGGCTCTATGAAAAACAAATAATCTTTGCAGGAAGACTATCAAAAGAAAAAGGGATTCTAACTCTTTTAGACGTAGCAAAAAAACTTCCTTCTAATGTGCATCTTATAATACTAGGAACAGGTCCTGAACAAAATGCAGTGATTTCTTCTGCTGCAATTCAATCAAACATACATTATCTAGGTTATCAACAAAAAAACAGAACAATTGAATTAATCCGAGGCTCTGATCTTCTAGTTCAGCCTTCATTAGCAGAAGGAATAAGCTCTACCCTTCTTGAAGCAATGGCCTGTAAAACACCAATAGTGGCAACTAGAGTTGGTGGAAATGAAGAAGTGTTAGAGAATAATAAATCTGCAATATTGGTAGAACCCGATAACCCACAAATCATGATGGATAAAATTCTTGATCTACTCAATAATGATAAAAAAACTAGTGAATTAAAGGAGCAAGCTTTCAAACAAGTACAAAATTATGATTGGTCTCACGTTGGAAATCTTTACTTGAATATCTATGAATCTCTGCTGAAATAGTCAAAAGGTTATCAAAGAACCACTATTGTGCATATTGTATGAAAACCGCAATTGTTATGGGAACAAGACCCGAAATCATAAAATTCTCTCCTCTGATAAAACAATTAGGAAAAAAGAATAATTCCATAATTTTTACTGGCCAGCATTATGATTATAATTTGAGTCTACAGTTTATCGAAGAACTTGGGATTTACAAACCAGATTATTGGTTGGAGCTTACAAAATCTAATCCATCTACACAAGTGGGTGAAATAATCATCAAACTTGGTAAGATATTGCCAAAACTAAATTTAGACTCGGTACTGGTATTGGGAGATACAAATACGGTGCTTGCTGCAGGTATTGCTTCACTGAAATTGGAAATTCCACTTAGTCATGTTGAAGCAGGACCACGTAGCTTTGACTGGAGAATGCCTGAAGAGCATAATAGAATACAGGTAGATCATATATCTGATCTTCTCTTTGCGCCGTCACAGTATGCAAAAAAGAATCTACTTTCTGAACACGTTCATGGGAAAGTCTTTGTAACAGGAAATACTGTTATCGATGCAATAGAAATGTATGCCGATATTGCATCAAAAAGATCTCATTTTTCTATTGATATTGAGAATTTCGTCCTGATGACTCTACACAGAGCTGAAAACGTGGATGATAAAAATACATTATCGTCAATCATAAAGGCTGTTCTAGACTCACAACAAAATATAGTCTTTCCCTTACATCCACGAACAAATGAAAAATTGCACAGATTTGGACTCTATGAGAAGTTGAATAATTCAAAGAATGTGCTTTTGATAAAACCTGTAGGGTATTTTGATATGCTTGAATTGATGAAGAAATGTTCTTTTATCATTACTGATTCTGGTGGAATTCAACAAGAAGCGACTTCTCCTAAAATAAGAAAAAAAGTACTTGTCACACGTAGGACTACTGATAGTCCTGAAGCAGTTGTTGCTGGAGTAGCTAAAGTGGTAGGAACAGAAACTAGCTCAATTCTCAAAGAAATCAAAAAAACAGCAAGTGATCCAAAAGTCCATACAAAAAATGCCCCATATGGAAAAGGTGATGCTGCAAAACAGATTGTAAAAATATTAAAGAAATATTATTGATTTTTTTCATATTTTTTAAGACAAGACACAAGAAGATTTTCCCAAGAAAGTTCTTGAACCATTAATCTTGATGCGTTTCCCATTTTTTCTGCTAAGGCTGGATCTTGTAATAATTTGATCGCTTTTTCGGCAAGTTCATTTGCATCTTGAATAAAATAACCATTTGAGCCATCTTTTAGCACATTATCTGAGATACTTCCTGTTTTGGCTATGATGGGTAGTGATGATGCCATGTACTCCAAAACCTTCACTGGAATTGATTTTTCTGTGGTAGGCGTTAGTTGAAGTGGCCCTATTGCTATGGAAGCACTAGAAAGATGATTTGGAATGTCTACTCTATCTATCCAACCTTTGAAATCTACATTTTTGGAAATTCTCTTTTCAATTGCTATGGACTGTAATTTCTGCATCTCTGGACCTTCTCCTAATAACGTCACTTTAGTATCAGGTAAAGATTCTACAATTTTTGGTATTGCATCAAATAGTGTCTCTAATCCTCTGTGGTGATACATTACTCCAGAAAAAACAATTTTTTGTTCTCGTGAATTTTTGACTGTGAAAAAAGAAAGATCAATTCCATTTGGCATGATGGAGATTTTTTCTAAGGGAATTTTGTAAAAATCACTTACTGTTTTCTTTATTTGCTCATTTAATACCAGTATCTCTGTTGCTCCCTGCAGAGATTTTTTATTAAAATATTTTTCTATTCTTCGCTGTATGGATTTTAGACCATGAGACTTTTCATATACTGCATCATCAATTTTGATTATTGCGGGTTTTCCAAACTTTTTTGCACACGAAACCGCTGCATTGGGAACCAAATGAAATGGATGAAATATGGTGAAAATCAAATCAATCTGATTTTTTTCACATACTCTCTCAGCTTCTATTTTTAAGCTCTTGGCACATCTTCTGGCTGCAACCTTTAGATTATCTTTTGAGGGAGTTTTGACTCTTATAACTTTGAGATTTTTATGCATTGGCGGCTCGTATTTCTTTCCATTCCATGTTACATCTGGCACCAAAACTATTACTTCATGACCTAATGATGCAATTGTATTTACAATATTGAATGAAACTACAGGACCGCCTCCACTCATGGGAGGGAAATGGAAGAATAACGCGAGAATTCGCATGAGTATAGACTTTTAACCAAGAATAAAAGTTTATGATAAAATGGAGCAATATGGAAAAGTTAAGAACTGGCTTATTTCATCAGGTCTTTGCATTTTGGATAAGAGTAATCCAAATGTGGGTGCAGTCCATTCATACTATGATACTCAAAATAAAGAATACAGTTTTCTTTATCCTGAAATTACAGGTTATTATATCAGCACTCTGAAATTTCTTTATTTTAAGGAAAAATCTGAAAAATATGTAGAGACTGCAAAGCTTTGTGGCTCTTGGTTAATGAATCTCTATGAGAAATATGGTGGAATTGTCATGGGTGTAGGTTCTGAATCTAGGTTGACTGATCAAATATTTTCATTTGATACAAGCATCTGCGCAAAAGGATTTCTTGATTTGTATGAAATTACTGGAGATACAAAATACAGAGAATTTTCAAAAAAACTAGTTGATTGGCTAATCACAAAATGCACTGAAAGTGATGGGACTGTAAAACCGATAATGAACAGAAAAACACAAGAGTTTACTGAAACCTCAATGTGGTATGCTCAAAAAGGCTGTTTTGGTATAAAGCTGGCCATGCCGCTTTTACAGTATAATGATTCACAATTCAGAGAAATGGCTATAAAAATTTCTGACACGTACAAGAAATTTCAAAATTCAGATGGTAGTTTTGCATTACATCTTGGAAGTAAATCTGTTAATTTACACTCTCATAGCTATACATTGGAAGGACTAATCTATGCATATGCCATGCTCAAAGATGATAATTATCTTGAGAGCTGTAGAAAGGGATTGGATTGGGTAGCAAGCCAGATGAATGCAGATGGAAGTGTATTTCTTTGGACCAATTTTAACTATAAATCAAAAGCTGCATATCCTATAGCGCAACTAATTCGTTTAATGGTGTTAATGGATAGTATTGATGACACATCAAAATATCTTGCGCCTGCACAACGATTGACAGACTTTCTACTTACATTGCAATCTAATGAAGAAGATCCAAAAATGAATGGAGGATTTTATGAGGAGTTTCATAAATCTATGTTGGGATGGAAAAAACAACACAGGATAAATTCCTGGACATCAATGTTTGCACTACAGGCATTAGATTGGATAGAAAATCATGACAGCATAAAATTTGAAAACTCTGTAACACATCTATATTGATAATTTTATTGTTTGTTGATTAACTGATGGTATAATTCGTATTCTTTTTGTTCCATAAGTTCACCACTAATTTTTTTAATTGTATCAAGTGATTTTTTTTGCAAGTTCTCTTTGTATTTTAAATCTGATAAAATCTTCTTAAACGCTTCAGCAAATTTTTTTCCATCGTTTTCAACATATACTACCGCCTCATCTATAATTTCAGAATAACTTGGATCATGTTTTGATATGACAATTGGTAAACCGGATGCCATAGCTTCAAGAACGGGCATAGGTATACCATCCAGAAATTTCATTGGCTGTGCATAAATATCGGATGCTGTATAATATCCATTTAGCTTTTCGTGTGCTATTCTCTTTATGATTTGAACTCTATCTGACACACCTGTTGTTTTTACAAGTTCCAAAAGTGATTCATAATTTGGACCGTCTCCGATGAGTAGTAGATTCACATCAAGATCCTTGATTGATTCTATAAGGTATCTGTGATCTTTTTGTTCTATCAATCTTCCAACTG
>Ga0207140_1071_pt1 | contig 15435 bp, 18 predicted proteins | sample Alteio_BWMinHeat_4_FD_153528 | JGI IMG/M metagenome (GOLD analysis project Ga0207140, IMG submission 153528) | Enriched cells from forest soil in Barre Woods Harvard Forest LTER site, Petersham, Massachusetts, United States -... | ecosystem: Environmental > Terrestrial > Soil > Temperate forest >... | reverse complement strand
CCGCCAAACAGTCTTTTTCAAAAAAGACTAGAGGACTTAATATGCAAAAAATAGTAATCATACTTGTCTTATTATGCACTACTCACGCAATAGTTTATGCTCAAGATACGCAACGCAAGCCAGAAAAAGATGCCAGAATTTTGCAATTAACCAAGGATGCAAAATTAACCGACTTAATTGAATCGCCAGATGGTAAATGGATTGCGTTTGTTAAAAAAAGCCATTCTACCATTCCCAGTAATTGCTTTTATTTTTCTAAAAAAGGCGATCAGGCTGATGAGATATGGATTGTTAATGCCAAAGAGATGATTAAAAAATTATTAGTCGCTCCACATTTTAGTTGTAAAGACATGTCAACCGTTATTATTGATCCACATAATCTGCAGTTTTCACCTGATAATAAAACTCTTTATTTTGAAACATCTGCATGGGTAACATCAGGTGCTATTCATGCTGTAGATATTGATGGCAGCCATTTAAGATTTGTAACCGATGGCAGTGAATTGCGTGTTGTACAATCTGGGTCATATAAAGGCGACATCATTGTTAATCAACACCGTTATCGTTTTAAGGGCGATACTCCCTTAGGTAGCTATAATTGGGATTGGCTATTCACGCCAACTGGGAAACAAATAAAACTATATAAAAAAATGGACTAGCAGATGAAAATTGAGGTAATTACACATCCATCAGGTGATCAACTACCCATGCTGGTAGATGAGAATGGGCTTCCAATTCCAACACCAAATGAATTCATCATGGGAAGAAGATTCTTAAGCACCAATACCCTCATCAGAAATTTACGTGAACTTAGTGTTTTTTATAGCTGGTTAGAAAATGAAAAAATTGATTTATGGAAAAGAATTAAAACAGGACAATCTTTTTCTGAAGCCGAGGTCAAAGGAGGAATGATTGAAACATTTCGACGTGATCAAGCTACAGAACGCAAAATAACTCGCATCACAATTTCACCACATACATTCAACCAACGATTAACTACTGTGCGTCAATTTCTCAGTTGGTGTTTTGATATGCGACTTAGCTCACTTCCATTATCTGATCACAGCTATGATCGCATCCGAGAACAACAAAAAAGACTTTTAAAATGGTTAGACAGTTCATTCATAAATGCACCACCAAGTAATAAAGGGAAAAATAAAGGATTAACAGAAAAAGAAATGTCATTTCTCATTCATTGCTTAAATCCCGATAATCCAGAAGCTATAGGACGAAACCCGGCAGTAAGATTTAGAAATTACATTTCAATTATGATCATACTGTATTACGGTTTACGACCTGGTGAATTATTATGCCTTCAAGTGCAAGATATCGAGATAGGTGCAATCTCTAGCATTCGTGTTGTACGCAGACCTTCTGACAAAAACGATCCTCGAAAACCAAGGCCTAAAATAAAACGTAATGGTCGAGTAATGCCAATCGATGATCCGGTGTTTGCACAACACCTGGACGAGTATATTATGAATTGGCGTGATATCTTAGAAAAAAATACAGAAATTAATTCAGAATATTTAATTTTAAGTGATGAAGGCAATCCACTTACACAATCAGCGTTAACACAGTTTTTTCAAGGTCTAAGAAACAGATTTTCCAAACAATTGCCTTCTCATTTGAGTGCTAAAGCATTGCGCCATACTTTTTCTAGCATGATGGAACGCACATTACGTAATGCGGGCTTAGATGAAGAACGACGTAAGCAGGCATTAGCCATTTTACGAGGTGATAATAGTCTAGAATCACAATCAGTGTACATTGCCCAAGAAATTGAAGAGCAAGCCAACCGAGCATTAAAAAATTTTCAGCGCGATTTGTTAAGCTAAGGAAAAAACATGAGCAATTCAGCTTTAGCCAAGTTGATTGAAGAAAATGAATGGACTGATATCCCATTAAAAATTATCACTCGTGAAGGTCATGCTGTTGACACTTCCAACAATCAATGGCATCTACCGTACTCAATGAAAGCTCATCCAACTTTAGACTTTAGCAATATCATCAATTTATCGCTTCGTTGGATTACAAAAAGATATATTCAAGAAAAAATTCAAACAACATCCACTCATGCTGGTTATAGTAATTTTCAAGATATAAAACGTGAGTTTTTAAGGTTTCAAAATGATTTTGGTTTAATTCAAAATCTCAGCAAGACTAAACTAGAAAATAATCTTATCTCAGTAGTTGAACATAGAATTTCTCAAGCAAGAGCAAAACATCGACTGTGGGCTTTATATCGACCAATACAATGGTACATCTGGTGTGCTGAGAATTATCCTGAGCTGGGCTTTTGTTCCGCCTATGCAATGGAATTAGATAGCATGATCCTTCCCGGCAATCCCAAAGGCGAAGCGGTACGCATGGAAGATCCTGATAGCGGACCTCTTCACCGTTCTTTAGAGTTACCACTCATTATCAAAGCATTACGAGAAGATAAAAGCCCTGTACTCGAACACATACAACAAAAAGTTGCTGTTGCGCTTTCAATAGCTCTTGGTCGTAACCCTGCAAACCTAACATATCTACGAGAAAGCGATTTTATCAATCTAACATCTGAATCAGATGAAGCATGCTATATCCTTAAAATGCCAAGGATTAAAAAACGTCAATTGAATCCTCGCGATGATTTCATGGAAGAATATCTTGATCCCGAGTTTGCAAAATATGTACAAGAACTGATTACAGCAAATCAGCAAATTAAAACAATTGTAAAAACCCAAAATGGCAATATTGAAATCGATAGACCACTTTTTATTAAAGTAGAACAAAATAAAGCTGCTTTATCAGCTGGCCTGCTTAATGAAAGTTTTAATATGCCTAGCGCTGATATTAGTGAATTAGTCAAAAAATTTGCGAAGCGTCATAATATTATTTCGCCTTTAACCGGAGAAACTTTATATCTATCTACACGCCGCCTTAGATATACACTTGCCACAAGTCTTGCATCAGAAGGCATAAGTAGACGCGAATTAGCTCGCATCCTTGACCACACTGATACACAACATGTACAAGTTTATTTTGAAGTAACAGGTAATATTGTTGAACATCTAGATAAAGCAAGCGCTAAAGGTTTCGCAAAATATTTAGATTTTTTCAAAGGTCGCATCATAGATAGCGCTAATGAAGCCGTCAATGGCAAGCGAAATGACAAGCACCTCTCATTTATCAATGAAGCCAATCCTACTGATCAAACAGAAATCGGGGTTTGCGGAGAAAACAATATTTGTCATCTTGACCCACCTTTTTCTTGCTATCTTTGTCCTAAATTTCAACCTTACCGTCATGCAGATCATGAACATGTGCTTGCATGCTTGTTAAATTCTCGTGATGCAAGAATGAAAAAATATGAAAATACAAGACTAGGCATTCAACTAGACGATGTTATTTTTGCTGTTGCACAAGTCGCTGAAGAATGCAAAAGCGAGGTATCTAATGACTGATGGTCGCTCTAATCGCAAAGCTCGTGTTGTGCCATTCTTAAGCTCATTGGAAAAAGATCGAGAAGCTAATCTGGCAGCTTTGATTGATAAAGCAAAAAAATTAAAGCTGGAAGGATTCAATAAAGCAGATTGGGAAAAATCTACATGGAAAATTAAATTTGGACATCTTACAAAACAATCAGGGAAAAATATCATTGCATCTTCGTTAGTTTTTAATCTTCCTCCAAAAATTGGCAACACACCATTAGCCAACGATTGGGCAAATTTAATAAAAGCATTAGTTATTCTGCGATTTCATCGAAAACATCAATCCATATCAAACCAACGAATGTTTATTGCTGCGGTTAGTTATGTGGCTCATGAAGTGCTTAACCGTAGTCAGCGAATTTCGGAATTAAATCCCGAGCACTTAGATGCAGCCTGTAGATTAATCGTCTCGCACTACAGCGATGGAGCTGCTTATAATATGCAAAAAGCTATCAGAGAATTTGCAGCACATTGTGACGCAAATAGTTTATGTAAGGCACTTTTAAATTATAAATTTTCAGGTATGAAACGACCAGATAACACATCTGGCGTTGGTTATAAACGCCTAGATGATCCAAACATAGTAAATACTAAAAGCGACAAATTAATATCATCTGACGTATTCCGTATTCTCGGTGAACTTTATCAGAATGTCCCAAGGAATCATAAGTATCGATTTTACATATTAGTTCTAACCCTTTTAGCATGTTTAGGACGGCGATTTAGTGAAGTAGCACTTCTTCCAAACCAAGTTATAACTTACGACGAAGAAGGAAAAGCTTTTATTGAATACTTCCCCAGAAAAACATCTCAAGGGAATGTTTTTACTCCGCGTCGTCGTCTTTACCTTCCGACAACAACCACAACTATAATTACAGATGTCTTGCACGAATTGTCTGAACACTGTAGTCCGGCACGTAAAACAGCCGCCGAAATGCAAAAATCAAATGATGCGGATTTGACATTTCTTTCAAATATACCCGAAGATAAAAGACTTTATGGAGATGATTTAAATAGCTTAGGACTCAGCCATACTCTGCTGTATATCACGGGGTGGCTGCGAACCAATGGCTATAGCATTGCAGACCCCAATAAATTAACTGTTAACAATAATAAACCGTCTTATCCCCTCCATTACACAACCAAAGCAGGAGTTATTAAATATTGTCAAAGAGACTTTTTCCCACACTTAATTCAACCAATTCACATCGATCAAAATGGTAAGCAGTATTACCTAAAAGATTTATTACTAGTAAAATATAGAGGTCTTTCTTCTGGGGCATATAGCCATTGGATCGCCACTCAATGCACCCATTCCATGATGACAACTTTTTTGAGGTACTTTGGTGATCTCGCTACTCAATACGCTTCATCTTCAATACATGCAAATTTTACAAGTCACCATTTCCGACATACCTTGAACACTCTATTAGATGAAGGCGGATTAACTGACTTATTACAAACAGAATGGTTTGGTCGAAAAAATCCGCGTGATACCAAAGCCTATCAACATACGAGCAGAGAAAAACGTGCATTAATGTTACGTGAAGACATTAAAAAAGGGCGAGTCAGTGGACAAATTGTTGAGAAATTAAAATCGATTCCTATTACCGTTCAAGATGCTTTTCTTAAAGCAAGAGTTAATGCCGTACACGATGTTGGTTCGGGTATTTGCGTTCATAATTTTATTCAAACTCCATGCGAACGCCATCTCCAATGCAGTGCTGACTGCAAAGACTATGTCTGGGTCAAAGATGATAAAGGCCGCATTGATGATTTAAAACGCCAATATTCAATGACGGCAGTAGCACGTGAAACTGCAGAAAAAAAATCAAAAGAGAGAAATGCCAAAAGAAGTAGTGATTGGCTTACTCATAATAATAAAAAACTAACAACACTCTCAAAACAACTTGCTGATAATAACATCGCCGAATTTGACCCCCATCAATATTTAGAGGAGTTCTCCAATGAATAAATGCTTCCGCAGAATGACTGATAGTGACGTTAAGTCCATTATTATTGATCTTGATCGCTGGGCTTCTGGTCAACTTGGCTCTAAATTAACATGGTCTATTTTAGAAGACCGTTTTGAATTTAGCCGGCAATCACTCCAAGCTAAAGCAGAAATAAAAGCAGCTTACGATTACGCAAAACAATCACTAGCAGGTGGTTTAATTAAAAGCCGAGAACAAGCCACTCAAGAAAACGAAGAGCTCTTGCATGAAGTTCAGCGTTTAAAACTCGAAGTTGCTGAATACAAACGCAGAGAAGATTTATGGCGAGAGCGTTGGCAACGTATTGCTTTCAATATTCGACAAAAAGGTATGCAGATTCATGAAATAGATCAGCCTACAGACGGCTCATTAGGTGATCGTGAAATAAGTAATGTTTTGAGGCCATTTGACAAGGAAATTCCATCATCTGGAAGAATATAACTCGGGCGGTAATTTAATCATAAAGGAGCAAAGATGAATTTAGATGAAACATTGAAAAATTACGTCGAAGAAACTTTTTCTGCACCAGACTTCACTATTTATCACTATACAAACTTTGGAAAAGAAATAATTAATAATAAGCATCTAAAAATGTCTCCTCATGAAGAACTTAATAAAAAAAATAATATCAGAAATGTTTGGTCTTTATGACTCTTCAACTGAAGATCCCCAAGAAAAAATCTGCTCATTATTCCTTTGGCTATCTGTAGTATTTCCATTATTAAAAGAAGAAGTTGATCACAAAGATAACGAGTGCAGAATAATAACAGCCGAACACAGAGATCGATATGCTCCACAAAAATTAGTTGGCAAATCCTGTGTAAAAGAAATCAAATTTGAATTAGATAATATAATTATTAGCAGAATGCGTAGCTAACATAAACCCGGCTTAACTGAGGGAAAAATAATGAGTAAAAATGAACACATCAACCAGAACAAAAGTTCAACTGATGATTTTGACCCCTACCAACCAGACAATGTTGCCCTGTACGAAGTCATCTACGGCAAAAACTTAATCTCATTAGGCGGATTAGCAGCTATCGATAATATGTTCTCCGATTTTAACATACGGGGTCTAAAAGCATTAGATATAGGATTCGGGATAGGCGGTGTCGCTTTCTACTTGGCAGAAAAATACAAAATGAAGGTGGCTGGAATAGAATTACACCTTTGGATGGTGGAATACGCTAGAACCCATACCCCCACAATCCTCTTAAACTCTCTTGAATTCCACACCTACAATAGCAATGGCCGTTTCCCTTATGAACCTGAAACGTTCGACCTAGTATACAGCAAAGGCGTTTTAAACCATGTTGCAGATAAGATTAGCCTGTTCAAACAAGTCAATACAGTACTGAAGCCTAATGGTTTATTTGTGATTGCCGACTGGATTTTCCCAATGGCAGCAACTGAGAACTTAGCGCCCTTAGTTTGCGAAACAAAAGAATCTTATGAGCAAGCCTTACTCAATACTGGCTTCAGTGAAATTAGCTTTCGAAATGATAGTAAATTATTCCTAAACTATGCGAAGGAATTATTGACTCGACTATCCAATAACCAAGCTCCCATCAAACAAAAATATGGAGAAGAGTTATTCCTAATCATTCAGAAGCAACATGAAGAGCTCATTGAGAAAATTCAACAACATCAAAAAATAGCCACTAGGATTGTGGCAAAGAAAACGTCATAATAGCAGAAATTATTTTGATCTTGTTAAGTACGCTCTTTACAGAAAGCCTCCTGAAAATTGCCAAGGCTAATGAGCTAAATAACATGAAATTGGTCTTAACTTTACAAAAAATAGATTTTACAGTGGGCAGTTAAGTAAAAAATCATTTCAAATAAAGAAGTTACGATTTTATTTAAAGACAAAGAAATGGTTTATTGCTAACTTCCGTTTTGAATTCTACCATAGTATATTTTGTTAATTATTTAACTAAGCCCTTGATATAAGGGCTTAGTTTATTATTTTAATGTAAGGGAAATACGTTGAATATAAAATTTCGTTTTCATGCCCTCAGTAGGATGTTTGAAAGAAAAATATCTGAAACTGATGTATTAGAAGTTTTGACTAATGGCAAAATAATTGAAGATTACCCAACAGATCAACCATACCCGAGTTGTTTAAGACTTGGATTTATGAAAAACCGTCCTTTGCACGTTGTAACAGCAGAAGCGACAGATGAGTTAACTACAGTTATAATTACGGTATATGAGCCTGACCTAAGCCGATGGGAGCCAGGATTTGAAAAGAGGAAATAGCCATGAAATGTATCGTATGTAAGCACGGTAATACTCGACCAGGAAAAATGACCGCTACACTTGAAAGAGATGAGACAACAATTGTCGTAAAAGAAGTACCCGCTGACGTTTGCGATAATTGTGGAGAAGAATATTTATCACAAACAATTTCTGCACAATTACTAAAACAAGCAGAAGAAGCTGTAAAAGCTGGCATTCAAGTGGATGTGCGCAAGTATAAATCTGCTGCTTAAATATTATTGGGTTAAAACAGGAACTCAGGATGAAAAATGAAAAAAGTAAATTTAACCGAAAAATTTAATCTTTTTGACGAACATTGGTCGCCTCGAATTGTTGGAGAGCTTAATGGACAATACGTTAAGCTTGCAAAAGTCAAAGGGGAATTCGTGTGGCATAGTCATGCTAATGAAGATGAATTATTTTTAGTGATAAAAGGCACGCTTAAAATTGAATTCAGAGATGGATCAATCACTTTAAATGAAGGCGAGTTTTATATTGTACCTAAAGGCGTTGAGCATAAACCTATTGCTGATGAAGAAGCGCATATCTTGTTGTTAGAACCAAAATCCACTGAACAAACTGGCGGGGTTGAAAGTGATTTGTTAGTAGATAATCAACCGTGGATTTAGAGTTAACAGAGTGATCTAACATGCTCTCGAAAATAATTAACTTTTTTAGCACAAAAGCATTGGGGTCGCATCTTCACTTTCCACTATCAAGGTTTATTTCTACGCCGCCCTACCCTCATTATGTTCACCTGATAACAGTATGCCTAGCCCTTTTTCTGCGATTAAATTAAGCAATCTCAAAGATGTTCCTCTCGGATGCTTATCACCCTGCTCCCACTGTCGAACTGTAGATAGAGTTGTATTTAAAAATTTAGCAAAAACAGGCTGACTTACTTTCTCACGTAAACGAATTTTTTTAATCTCATTAGCTGAAAGATCTTTTACAAACGGCAAGCATAACTCATCAAACTCCCTCATGGTAATTGCATCGATGATACGCGCATCATACATGCCCTTTGCTGTTTCATGGACAACTTCCAATATGCTCGGATGTTTCTCTTTTTGTGTTTTAGTTTTTACTTTAGTTTTTACTTTAGTTTTTACTTTAGTTTTTACTTTAGTTTTTACTTTAGTCATGGTTCACCTCGTATAAATCACCATTAATTATCATTTCGTTTAATTAACTATCAGGTGCACCTAACAATCCGTAAGCTAGCTTTTTTAGTCCCTTTTCTTCTTGTTCACTTATGTTGTCACGCTGATTTTTTGGAAATCCGTAAACAAAAATGGTTCTGCACCCTTTTTGAAAAACCACTATGGTTCTAAATCCTCCACGCTTCCCCTGTCCTTTACGTACCACACGCTTTTTTACTAGACTGCCTCCTAAAGTTGCATCAATCAACCCTTGATCCATTTCTTTGGCTGCTTTCATAAGGATCGAGTCAGTTAAACCTTCTGACTTAGCCCATTTAAAAAACATTTTATTCTTCAAAATTCGCATTAACTATCCCTTTTATAAGTATACCACTAAGTGTTGTATTTTCAATATCTTTATACTAGCTAATTTGTTTATATAGTAAGCGGAGTCTATAGATTTGATTATTTTTAAGAATTTATTCTTCTGATAATTTTAATTATTGAGTTGAACGTAATCTACAATACAATTACCCGAAACTAGCAGCGCAATTCTACCAATCCGAATTGCGCCACATTTTAATTTAATGAAGCTAGTTTATATAATAAAACCTCAATAAAAATTTTGATGGCTTATCTTTATTTCCCTCTGTATCAAGCTGCCTAATGACAGTTTTTTTTCTAATGACGTTATTATTTATAATGTAGTATAAAGATTTAAATATAATACAATTTATTCTCACAACAGTTTACCTCAAAATACGTAACGTTAAAAATAAAAACATGTGAAAATCGAAACTAGCGAGCAAAGCAACATGAGTTCAACATTAATTTTACAAAAAATTTAGTTTAGATAGTGAATAATTTAGTAAACACTTTAAACAGGAAGCAATCATGATCATTACTCATGACAGTTTAGACGAACCCATTAAAGAAACACAGAAAAATACATCCGAAAATAAAGTTCATCCATGGCGAATTTGTCCTATTGGCAAACATTTTGTTAAAAAACATATCGAACATATTCCGCCTAGCAAGAAATACCCTAAAGGTAAGACCATAGAAAGACATGAACACTGCGCTCTCAATTCTTCTAAGAAGGACATTCTATCATTTGATGAAATTCAAGTAATGACAGAAAAATATTTCCATCAATTAGATGGCCCACCAAAAGCTGGTGTATTGAAGGGTTATGCTAATGCAGATAAATTTGACGCTGAAATTCGAGGTTGGACACGCTACTGGAATGATATTTTTTCTTTTCCCGATCCGCTAGAACCAGATTTAATCAAAGCATTAATTGCTTCAGAATCTAGCTTCCATCCGAATACAAACATTCCTGCAGGCAAAGGACAAGGTCGAGCTCGCGGTTTAATGCAAGTTACAGATGGCACTATGCATATTCTTAGTGATCATCATGGAGAATTAAGTAATTATCTCATTTGCTTTGATCATTCAAAATTACTCAATCCGTCAGCAAATATTTGTGCTGGCATCCGTTGGTTATTTAGAAAAAAAATTATTGCAGATTCCAAGCTAGGACGAAAAGCTACATGGATCGAAGCTGTTGCTGAATACAAAGGAGTGTTAAATAAAACTCCTACCCCTGTCGTAATGGAAAGATTTTTATATCATTATTACTGCATAATCGATGGATGTTAATTATGAAAAAATATCACTTATTGATACCCATCATTTTTTTACAACTACCATCACAATTGCTTGCTATTACACCAGAAAGTCTTAAAAAATATCCCTATCAATTGCTGACAAACGATTATGGCATATTAAATGAAGCCAATTTAAAGAGATACACATATGAAGTAAATACAGAACCATTTACAGGAAAATTCAATGGCCTTGATTATTGGCGGTGTTATAAAACAAAAAATGTAACCGTATGGTATGAAAAAGGATATTATGATTCTGATGAAAAAATAACACATGGTAGTCCTTACATAAGAATCAAAACAAACTCAACCACAACATATGACTATGTGTTACGACGAGCTTTTTCACTTAATTATGCTAAAAATAAAGTAAAAAAATGGCAACAACTAATGAAAAATCAGCAATTTGTTTGTATCGGTGGTATTTTTGTCGAGAAAAATATAAAAATTGAAGATAGAAAACAAATAACAAATTATCTTTGGGGGTTTGAAAATTTAAAAACGAAGAAAGGTTGTGATTCTTATTTTTCTGGATGGTGTAATTAAATTAAAATATCTCACATTCAATAAAATAACCCGGCGTTGCTGCGTAATCGAAATTTATACAAAAAGACGTCGTTGCGAAAAAACAACAAAACTCCGTCATTGCGAGAAGTACGCGAAGCATGCAGTTGCGAGCGCAAGCGTCGCAAAGCAATTGATCCATGTAAGGGCTCACCCCAGCATATTTTTAGCAAGGATTGTATCGATCACGGATATTGTTTTCATGATCAATATCAGTTTGATATTGATCACGATAATATAAACTTAATCTCCTATAACCTGCTGCTGCAGCGCCACCAAGTGGAGCAGCTAATGCGCCAACCCCACCCCAAAGAAGTATATTAGGCCCATCAATCTCATGATAAGGACCTTTGCTACGTTCTATGCCAAGGCTGATAAATGTGCCTAAGAGAAAACCTATCAAGCCAGAAATTAAAGCGATGCCTGCATAACCGCCATAACAAGAGTTGTTTAAAAATTCTGGATTTCTAGCCATCAATTGAAAAGCACTTGTTTCTCTTTCACTCCCATGAAACCATCTCATGTCTTTACGTATTTCTTCGTGGTATTTTTCAATAAAGTGATACAGTGCTTTAGATATTTGGCCTACATTAAGCAAATCACGGTATGAAAGGAAAGTAAAAATTACTCGAAAAATGTCTTCAGGAATATCTAGCCCCCTATAATTTTCACCTTCAGGAAAATAAACCGTTGTGATACAAGCTTGGCTATCATCTATATCAATGGCTGTATTTAGTGGTGTTAATTCATTAGAGCTTCGCATTTTATTTACTCCTTTTTTAATTATGTATATATAATGCGCAAATTATCGATTTTTTACATCATAAATGTTTCAAAAGAAGTTTTAAAGTACTAGAATATGCAACTTATGTTTCACTTTGGTTAACAACTATGCCAGATTTAGACCGTTTTGAAATCTTTACTTATGCCGCACAAACTTGCAGCTTGTCGCAGGCAAGCAAACATTTACAATTAACGAAAGCATCGATTAGTAAGCAAATTAAAAAATTGGAAATTGATTTAGGTATAGATTTATTTTTACGAAGTGGCCAGCGCCTCCATTTAACAGATCAAGGCGAAATATTGTTGCAACAATGTTTGCGCTTAAAAAAAGAATTGGATGATACACGAACTATATGCAAAACATTTCATGCTACTCCAAAAGGACTATTGTACGTAGTAGCACTGGATTATTTTGCTAAAAAATTGATTTACCCACGCTTAAATGGATTTATGAAAAAATATCCTCAACTCGAAATTATTATTGATATTAGTGAGCGCATTCCCGATTTTGAACATGAACAAGCAGATATTGCTGTTGGATTTTCACTTATTGCTCCCGATAATATTATACAACGCAGTTTAACTACGACACGTCATGTGATGTGTGCTTCTCCAGCTTATTTAAAAAAACATGGTGAGCCTAAAACGCTAAATGGGCTTAAAGAACATTATTATATTGGACACTATGCACGAAATGAAATATGCCATACACATTTAAAATCAGGCCATGAAATGAAAATCAAACCAGCATTAGTATTAAATAATGTTACAGGCATGATTGAATGTGCCAAAGTTGGATTAGGTATTGTGCAGCTACCATATTATTTATTAGAAGAATTCTTGAAATCGGGCGAATTGATTGAAGTGCTTTCTTCTTATCAAGCGACCAATGCGCCAGTTTATTATTTCTACCCAAAATTTCGCCATACACAACCAAAAGTACGTTGCTTTATAGACTATTTTTTTTGACATCTCCACCGCAGGCGCAGAAAGTGGAGATGCGCCCCCAAATTGCTCCTACCGCAAAACAAGTCCAAATTGTTCATCATATCTTCTTTGCAAATAAGCATGTTGATGACGATTTTCAATAAGATACTGCTTATTCAATTCCCGCAGACTATCTTCACCTTTTAATCTAGCAAATAAACTTAAATGAGATAACTTACTGCCGTATCTTTGTTTTTCAAATCGAGATAATAAAACACCATCAACTGTAACTTCATCAATTTTATTTTTTAATTTTTCTTCCACCGTAAACAATATACTATTATTACTTGGAATTAAATCAAGTATCCTATCTTCCCATTCACTAATCAAATATGGATTTAAATTAAAATCAGCACATAGAACAAATAATTTATCTGAATAATACTCAATGATATCTCTTACTAATTGACAATACCTATTACTCTCAAGAGATAAGTTATGTTTTTCCGTTATCTGTTCATCTCCGCTAAAGGGAAAATGTCCCAATGCAATGTATCTGTTTTTTTCGTTATCCTGTGTTAATTCCCATACATGAAAACGATTAGCTAATTTATTATAAATATTTTCATACGTAATAAAATTGTGCGCCACATCTTTCACCTTATATTTTTTATTGGCAAGCATTAACAAACCCCAATGAGGAAATCCATTTATATTAGGCTGATGAAAAACATCTTCTATGACACTATTCAAAAAAAACTTGTCCATTGAATCATTTTGTTTAAGTGACTGCAGCAATACATTAACATGTTCTACTTGAATGGGACCTTCACAAAGATTAATCACTTCAATAGCAGGATAAAAATGTATCACCTCTGAAATAACATTAGCGACTTTGAACAGTCGATTCCTATATTGTTTATCTGTTTCAATAATACCTAATCCATTGTTATAACTAACACCTGTACGCCCATTTCGTAATTTTCCTTGCATCATGACATTCCAAAATAAAATTCCATCATGAACAACAGGATGATGATCAGAAATTTTCGCTGTCACAACATCATTTCCATTTAAACATTTAAAATACAATCTGGTTTTCATATATCGCTCCTATTTAAATTTATTAATTAAAAAAAGAGGATGCGTTATATTTTTAAATAACTGAAATATATTGAAATTATAGAATCGATAAGAAAAACTTATTGGTTTTTAGAAATCACAGATACAATACCGGCACCTTAATTCTTATATGTGATCCACACTATGAACCTACGTGACCTAAAATATCTTGTCGCTATCGCTGATCATCGTCATTTTGGCATGGCTGCTGCCGCCTGTTTTGTGAGTCAGCCTGCCTTAAGCATGCAAATAAAAAAACTTGAAAACGCTTTAAACGTTCAATTAATTGAACGAACCAGTAAATTGGCTTTATTGACTGAAACAGGAAAATTAATTACAGAACATGCTAAAGATATTTTATGCCGAGTAGAAACCATTAAAGAAATTGCAAAACAGGCTAATGATCCTTATAGCGGTAAATTACATTTGGGCGTCATTCCTACACTTGCACCTTATCTCTTGCCTCGTATTATTCCTCGCTTAACTAAAACATTTCCCAAACTACGCATTTATTTATTTGAAGAACAAACATCTCACCTGATTGAGAAATTAAGACAGGGAAAACTAGATGGGGCATTATTAGGACTTCCTCTCATCAATGAAGATTTTATTGCTGCACCCTTATTTGAAGAAGAATTTATGTTGGCCATCCATCCTCATCATCCTTTAACAAAACGAAAAACCATTCGCATTTCAGATTTAGAAAATAAAACATTACTTTTACTGGAAGATGGTCATTGCCTACGTGATTTGGCGCTTGAATTTTGTCATAAGGCAAATGCGACAGAATCTAAAGGCTTTCAAGCCTCTAGTCTTGAAACATTACGCCATATGGTTGCCGCTAAAGCAGGAATAACGCTAATGCCAAAACTTGCTTATCAATCAAACGATGGCGTTTATTATTTACCTTTTAACTCGCCTAAACCTTCACGCGTTGTTGGCATGGTGTGGAGATCTTCTAGTGCGAAGAAAATTTTGTTACACAATATGGTCGAACAAATCAGAAAATGTCTGTCTAAAAAAAATGTTGTCAGAGTGATCAACACATCTATCGTATGTCAAAAATAACCTGCGTTAACTCATGTCATGCCAACGAAAGCTGGCATGACATGATGTCTTAATTTATATGATGTGACTCCAATAAAGATTTTGATGGCTTGCCTTTATTTCCCTCTGTATCAAGCTCCCTAATGAGAGGATTTTTTTCTAATGCAGAAACGCCTGCTTGGCCAATATAATTATAACTCACATTCAATTTAGTAATTGTTCTGGTTTTTGCTAATGCAAAAGCACCTTTGTTACTAATAACGTTATTATCTAAATATAATATATTAATGTTAGTCTTCGATAATGCAACAGCACCCTTATTTCCTATTACGCATTTGTTAGCAACCAGTGTGTTAAGAGTAGGTATTTTACTTAATTCAATAGCACCTTTATTTTTAAGGTAATTATGTCCAACATCGAGAAAATTAAGCTGCATGTTAGCAAGTGA
>Ga0207140_1056_pt1 | contig 15525 bp, 14 predicted proteins | sample Alteio_BWMinHeat_4_FD_153528 | JGI IMG/M metagenome (GOLD analysis project Ga0207140, IMG submission 153528) | Enriched cells from forest soil in Barre Woods Harvard Forest LTER site, Petersham, Massachusetts, United States -... | ecosystem: Environmental > Terrestrial > Soil > Temperate forest >... | reverse complement strand
GTCAGTGGATTTCGCTGGAGTTTTTACGAACACGGAGATGTGAGTCTCATGACAAGTGTCATCATGATTTTAACATTTACTGTCGTCAGTTTAGTTCTCATCGGTTGGATTTTTAAAACAGGGTATGGATTGAAGAAATAATGTTTGATCTTCAAAAAAGTAAACAAGAAGGGAAAATTTTTGTCGCCATTTACATTCGATGCTGAATTGAATGTAATTCTTCACCACCTTCTGAGTCGCTAAATTCAGAAGAGGATTCGCTACTCATGTTCTTTTCTGCTTTCTTTTCTTCAGATGAAGAGTTCTTTGGCAAAGAAAAGCTGCGTGGCCACCAACTATCATTTTTTTCTTCTTCCTTTGATAGTAGTCCTAAATGTTTTCTTAAGATATCTCGGCGAACAATGATCTTGTTTATCATGACCTCTTCAAAAAAAGAATCCTCTTCATGAAACCGTTGACTTAAAAAAGAATCTTTTTGATCCAGAATTTTTTCAACAAATAAAAGCTCATTTACGGGGTCTAACACACGCATCGCATTATAGAGAACCTGTTTGCTAAAATATTTCAAATCATAGTCTGTGTTTGAAGCTAAAGTCTCGATCGTGCTTAAAATATTCTTTAGATTAGAGCGAAATTTTTTTATTCCTGCTTCATATCGCGTACGCTCTACCATTTTTTTTGTAACATCTCTTGCTTTACAATAATACGTTAATGCTAATGTATAATCTTCTATCGCAGTTAAATAATATTTTGCTTCAGATTGTTGTGAGTAATATATAGAAGTCGCGCGAAAAGCACTTACGTTTGCTTCAGCATATTTATTTCGGTGACTTAATGATTGAGTGAAAAATTCAATAGCCTTCTGATAATCACGCTTGTTGTAATTTTGAACACCCTGTTCGTATTGTAATTTAGATAAAGCATAATCATCATCAGCTTTATCTTCATTAATTTTGGAAATAACATAACCGAACATTTTAACATCCTCATTTTATTAAAAATTATCTGCAATTAAATTGTCTGGAAAAACAGGTAGCAATATACTAGCAAAATTTTTCAATAAGGTATATATAGCCATTTTTTATATACAAAATTTAACCACTTTAGAATACATAATACGTTGTCATATTTACTCCCCAAACGTAAACATCAAGGATATCCCCGTCGCAACACATCAGAAATTCTTTTTTTAATAGGTTATATTAAAAGAAAACACTCGGTGATACGCCAAATCGCTTAGATAAATTTCTTATATGTTCTAAAGTTAATTGTCGCTCACCATTTAAGATTTTAGATGTAGGGTGGATTAGGCGCTTTTTGCCGTAATCCACCAAATCAAATTTCATTCTGCTTTTTCTATCTCCGCAAACCCAAGAGGCTCCATTGAGCCCCAGTTTTTTTCGTAGAGTCCTTTTTGAATCCAATAATTAAACGAGCTATGCTGCCAATCCGCCGGCATTCTCACCAGTCCATGCTTTACAGGATTGTAATGAATGTAATCCATGTGCTTTTGCCAATCATCTACATCACGAATGGCATGCTCCCAAAAGCGACGTTGCCAAACTTCTTTTTCCTTTCGATGATTAACCGATGTGTTCATTTCCATTGAAAAATAGCGCTTGATTAAACGCCATCGCATTGAAAAATTCTTGTCATTTTCTGGTAATTTCCACAGACAATGCAGATGATCAGGTAAAATCACAATGGCGTTTAAAGAGAATGGATATTTTTTCTTTACCTTGTTAATCGCAATTTTAAGCTGTTCCACATTTTCAGGATTGGAAAAAATCGGGCATCGCTGGTAAGTAACCAATGTAAAAAAATAATAACCACCCGACTGATAACATCTTCTATATTGGCTCATGCAGTTTCTTGTTGTTCCTCTTGTTTCCAATGATTTTCAAGTACAGTGGATTAATACATTAATATAATTGATGACGCCAGTTTTATAGTTTCAAGAAAATACTTTCTATCTTCTTAAACTGTTCATCACTTAACTCATGACGACGTATTTTGACTTCCGTATCATAAAAATGACGCCATGATAGCGTGATTATTCTGAAAGAAAAGCAGAATGAAGTTTTGATTGGTGGATTACGGCAAAAAGCGCCTAATCCACCCTACATCGCTGGTCAGTGGATTTCGCTGGAGTTTTTACGAACACGGAGATGTGAGTCTCATGACAAGTGTCATCATGATTTTAACATTTACTGTCGTCAGTTTAGTTCTCATCGGTTGGATTTTTAAAACGGGGTATGGATTAAAAAAATAAAATATATAACGCAAAATTTATAAAAAATATCGGTAATTAACGCCAAACATTTTCTCTATTCGTTTAGCAATTATCTTGCCTATAGGTCGCTTGCCACTTTCCATTTTAGATAAGTCTGCTTGTGTTACTTTGATTTTTTTTGCCATCTGCGTTTGTGTCAACCTTTCTCTATGTCTTGTACCTCTCAACAAGACGCCTGCTTTTGTATATTGCTTTTCAATACTAGAAAAAATATCTTCAGGTAATACTTTATGTGTTTGTTTTGATTTATCCTCATATTTTTTAGCTACTTTTTTTGGAATATTGTAAACATGACCCTGATAAACAATATGTAAAATCGCTTCAAAACCACGATTCGATTTAGTATGGTGCTTTCTCATGAGTACCGACATAATTCACCTCAATCATTTATATGGTATTTTTTGCCCTATGGCAATAATTGCCATATTATAAATACTACTCCTTACTCGCGATTAAATTAATCATCCCCGAAAAATCTTTTTCACCATTACCTTGATTAACATATAATTCATATAATTCTGTTGCGATTGAACCGAGCGGTGTTAGCGCATCAACAGATTCTGCGGCATGATGCGCAAGACGCAAATCTTTTAACATCATTTTGGCCATAAAACCTGGTTCATATTCATGGTTCGCCGGCACATGATCAATGACATTTGGTACGGGGCAGTAACTCGTCATCGACCAACATTGTCCAGAAGCACTTGAACTAATTTCAAAAAATGTTTTTGCATCTAATCCTAATTTTTCAGCTAAATTAAATGCCTCACAAACACCAATCATTGAAATACCTAATAACATATTATTAGACATTTTTGCGGCTTGGCCATTTCCTTCTCCGCCAGCATGAATTATTTTTTTTCCTATAAGTGATAACAACGGTAATGCGCGGTCAAAATATTTTTTTTCTCCACCGACCATAAAAGTTAATGTGCCTGCTTCAGCACCCGGCACACCACCAGAAACTGGTGCATCAAGCATAGCAATATTTTGTTTTTTTGCGACACGATGTAAAGCACGTGTCGTTGTGATATCAATCGAAGAACAATCAATAAAGAGTAGCCCTTTATTCGCATGAGAAAATAATCCATCCTTACTTAAACAAACTTCACTGACTTGATCACCTGTTTGTAAACTGGTAATCACTACTTCTGCTTTTTCTGCTATCGATGAAATTGAAGCAAACTTTGCACCTTGATGTGTCAGCGCATCAACTGATTGTTGAACGACATCGTAAACCAAAACAGTTTTACCTGCTTTTAACAAACGTTGAACCATGGGATTTCCCATATGTCCCAATCCAATAAAACCAATGACATCTCCAATTACATCCACTTCTCACCTCCCGGCATCCAACGTTGTGTTACCGTTTTTAATTTAGTATAAAAACGAATTGATTCTTGTCCATACATACCAATATCAGCAAAAATAGATCGTTTCCAACCACCAAAACTCATATAAGCAACAGGAACTGGCACAGGCACATTAATACCGACCATTCCAACTTGTACTTTTTCCATAAAAGTATGAGCGATGTAACCATCACGTGTAAAAATAGCCGTACCATTTCCATATTCATGTTCATTAATTAATGTCAATGCAGTATGAAAATCTGGTACACGGACGACAGATAAAACAGGCCCAAAAATTTCTTCGCGATAAATTCGCATCGTTGGTTTGACATGATCAAATAATGATGCGCCCATAAAAAATCCTTCTTTGTAATCTTTGGGTTTATCATTACTACCATCAACAACCAATTTCGCGCCTTCTTGTTTTCCTAATTCAATATAAGATTTTACTTTTTCCCAATGCTGTTTTGTAATGAGCGGGCCCATTTGCACACCTGTCTCCATCCCGGGGCCAATTTTAATCTTTGAAATTTTATGTTTAATTTTTTCGATTAATTGGTCTGCAACTTCATCCCCCACTGCAAGAACCACTGAAATTGCCATACAACGCTCACCGGCACAATCATAACCTGCTGTCACTAATGCATCTGCTGCTTGATCCAAATCTGCGTCCGGCATAACAACACAATGATTTTTTGCGCCGCCAAATGCTTGCGCGCGTTTACCATGAGAGATTGCGGTATGATGAACATATTCTGCGACAGCAGAAGAGCCAACAAAGCTCACTGCTTTCACATCTTTATGTGTTATCAATGCATCAACCGTTTCTTTATCACCATGAACAACATTCACTACACCATCTGGTAATCCCGCTTCTTTAATTAATTCAACTAATCGCATCGCACAAGAAGGATCTTTTTCTGAAGGTTTAACGACAAACGTATTACCACAAGCAATCGCCATCGGAAACATCCACAATGGAATCATGGCAGGAAAATTAAATGGTGTAATACCCACACAAACACCCAAAGGTTGATGTAATGAATAACTATCAACACCAGTTCCCACTTGACTCGCATAACTTCCTTTTAAAGAATTAGATAGTCCGCAAGCAAAATTAACCACATCAATGCCACGTTGTACGGATCCCATCGCTTCCGATAATGTTTTTCCATGTTCTTGTGTAATAATTTTTGCAATATTTTCTTTTTGCGCATCAAGCAAATATTTATATTGAAATAAAATTTTTGTTCGTTGAGCTGGTGTCGTTTGAGACCAAGAAGAAAAGGCTTCTTTTGCGGCTTGAACTGCGAGATCAACTGTTTTTGCATTTGCCACATGAACATGACCACTTATTTCACCAGACACAGGATTAAATAAATCAAGTTTACGTTCAGTTAATGTTATTTTTTTCCCGTTAATAAAATTTGTTACTTCATACATTATTTTTTCCTCTTATCATATCTTAATAGCACAACCAAATTTCGTCATCCCAAAGAAACTGAAGTCTCGTCGTTGCGAGGAGTATGCGTAGCATACGACGAAGCAATCCAGACAACCTTCACATGGATTGCTTCGTCGCATGCTACGCATGCTCCTCGCAACGACGAAGCTTAAGTTTCCTTGCAACGACGATCTTTATTATTTCCTCTTAAGCGCTAACTATGTACATCATTTTGCAATAATTTATTGTAAACATATACCGATAACTCAGTATGCACCTTCGTTGTTGGATGCACTTGGTCCCAAAATAAATATTCATCAGGATTAAAACAAATATGTTCCGTTCCCATTTCATAAGCTTTTGCAGCCAAATAAGCCGTTTTAAGTGAGAGAGAATGTTCAATATCAATACCGATTTTTTTCATCGCATCTTGAGTAGCAATATCAACATGCTGATTAACTAATGCGTAACCGCCATCATAACAAGCTTCTGTGACATTTTTTAATTGATATTTATCAGGATGCAATATCATATCATCAAAATGAGACTCAATATCCAAGCTAATAATTTGTATGTTGGGATTATTTTTCTTTTCTTCTTCCATCATAGCAACAAATTTTTGATTATGTAATTGTGAAAGATGACCAACTGCCTCAGCAAAATCTTTACCCTTAGCAACAACACCTGGTACGACACCAAGATCGGGAATATTCATCACCATAATGTGTTTCGCACCCATATAAATAAGCGTTTCAATGTCACTTCTAATCGATTCGATTGTATTTGTTGTGGCAGATTCAGCATCATCTCGTCCATCCAAATAATCATTTGCACCACTCCAAATAATATATAAATGCTGATCTTTATGAAAATCCAATATGGCTGCTGCCCTATATAACTCAATTTGCACACCTAATCCAATAGGATTGTAGAATTTAGAATTAGTAATAGATTCCGCCCATGATCCACCATAGGCGTAATCAATTAAAGGTATATTCATTGTTTTAACTAACTCATCTATCCAAATAGGGCCATTTGAAAAACGTCCTTGATAATAAGGCGGGTCTTTCGGAACAATTGGTATTTGTGAAATGATACGATGTGCTTTAGAAGTCAGAGAAAATACATTTCCTGTATCAGATAAACTATCTCCAAATATCACAATTTGATCTATTGTCATTGCCAAACAAGGGTGAAATACTTGTATTAACAAAAACAATATGAATATTATTTTTTTCATTTCAACTCCTTTTGAGTTAAGGATTTAGGTTAATATACCATGATTTTTACGAATAAAATGAGAGAAAATCATAGTAATAAAAGCATTTAAAATGAGATAAATGACAGCTGCAACAAGATACCATTCTACTACCGCGTAAGTTTGTGAAATGAGTTGTTGTATCACACCCATCAAATCTAATAAGGTAATTGTACTTGCCAAAGACGTTCCTTTTAATATCATTAGCACTTCATTTGAATATGCCGGTAGAACCAATCGCATTGCACGTGGAAAAACAATATGCTTAAGTGTTTGCCAAGTTGACATGCCTAATGCATAGCAAGCTTGAATTTCATTTTGCGGAATTGAACGAATCGCACCATCTAATAATACTGTCGTATAACATGCTGTGTTAATAGATAAAGCGAGAATCGCACAAACCATCGGTTGTTTTAAGACTGGCCAAAGGAAAGATTCTCTTACTAATTCTAATTGTCCTAGACCATAATAAATTAAATAAATTTGAACCAGAAGCGGCGTTCCACGTATAAAAAAAATAAATGATGAAATGATTTTTTTAAACCATTTCTGTTCTGATGAAAATACAATAGTGAATAAAATAGCAAGCATCAAGCCAATGATCAAGGCGCTAGACATTAAAATAATCGTGATCAATAATCCGTTTGCTAATGCCGGCAAATGATTAATGAATGTTATCATGATTGCAAATACCTGGTTGAACGTAAAGAAAACCAATTAATTATTTTTTGTGAAAAACTCGTCATCAATAAATAAACGAATGCAGCTAATAAATAAAATATAAAAGGTTGATGTGTTGTGCTAGCGGCTAATTTTGCTTGATTCATCATGTCTGAGACACCGATTAAACTCACAATAGCCGTATCTTTAATCAAGACTAACCATAAATTTCCCAAACCTGGAATAGCATGTCGCCATGCTTGTGGTAATTGAATATAAACCAAACACTGCCAGTTTGATAAGCCCATTGCCTTTCCTGCCTCAACTTGTCCTCTATCGATTGCTGCAAATGCACCTTGAAAAACTAAACTGGCATAAGCACCAAATAACAAAGCCAGTGCTGCAACACCTGCATGAAAAGGATTAATATCAATGTAATGATGAAATAGCGTGCTTAACGCGGCAGTTAATCCAAAGTAAATAAAAAATAAGACTAGTAATTCTGGAATACCGCGCAAAATAAAAATGAAGGCATCAAAAGGATAACGAAGAAAAGCAGGCCATGAATGTGTTGTCGCACCCATTAATCCCAATAATAATCCTGGAACAAGTGCACAGCACGCGAGTTTGATGGTGATCCATACACCAAAGAATAATTGCAGAATGTAACCGTTAATGTGCATAAATGTCTAGTCAGAAAAATATTTCTTTTCGATTTTATCATACATCCCATTAGCTTTAATATCTGCTAATGCTTTATTTAATCCTTGAAGCAAGCTTGTATTATCAGGACGAACTGCAATGCCATATCCTGCACCAAAATAATTTGCATTGACAATAGGTTTATCAATCATCCCGAATTGCTTATCTTGTTTTACCCATGCTTGTATGATGGGAGTATCTGCCAAGACCATATCAATACGTTCCGATTGTAAATCTAAAAAAGCATCTTGAATACTAGTATAAGTTTTAATGGTAATACGATCGTCATAAGTGTCTCGTAAATATTTTTCATAAGTCGTGCCCGCCTGTACACCAATGGTTTTTCCATCCAAATCTTGCAAAGTATATTTTTTAGCAATCGACGCGACAAAACTGCCACTAGGTTGATAATAAGGATTCGTAAAGGCAACTTGTTGTTGACGTTCTTTTGTGATGCCTAGAGCAGAAATAATGGCATCAAATTTTCCTAAGAGAAGACTAGGAATCAAACTATTGAATGCTTGATTTGAAAAAGTACATGACGCTTTCATTGCTTGACATAAGGCTTGCGCAATTTCAATATCAAAACCTTTTATTGTGCCCGATGAGTCGACATATTCAAATGGTGGATAAGTTGCTTCTGTTGCAAAATGAATTGAAGTAATAGCATCAGCAAAACTGACTTGAGTTAATATCATCAATAAAAAAAATTTTTTCACGCCGAAGTTCCTACTAATTAAAGTATCGCGCTAATAAATTGTCGTAGTCTAGCAGATTGAGGACAATGAAATACTTGCTGCGTTTCACCTTGCTCCACAATACGACCTTCATCTAAAAATATCACACGATTTGCAATTTTGCGCGCGAAATTTAATTCATGTGTTGCAATAATCATTGTCATCCCTTCTACAGACAATTGTTCTAATGTTTTTAATAAATCACTTGTCATTTCTGGATCGAGCGCTGACGTCAATTCATCAAACAACATAATTTGTGGTTTCATCATCAGTGAACGCACAATCGCAACACGTTGTTGTTGGCCACCGGAAAGTTGAGCGGGATAACAGTCTCGTTTATGCAATAATCCTACCTTCGATAATAATTTTTCTGCTTCAGCTATCATCTCATTTTTATTTTTTTTCAATACATAAACAGGCCCTGCAATCATGTTATCTAACACAGAAAGATGAGGCCATAAATTGAATTGCTGAAATACCATGCCAATTTGTTGCCTTAAACGCGCAATCGCTTTTTTCTGTAAAGTAAATTTATCTTGACCAAAGTTGATGGCAACGCCATTCACTTCTAACTCGCCTGCATCTGGTAAAGTCAGCAAATTGAGACAGCGTAATAAAGTGCTTTTACCCGACCCACTACTGCCAATTAAAGCAATCACATCACCCGTATTGGCATTGAAGTCAATATCGTGTAAAATCTCTATATTATTAATGGACTTAAATAATCCTCGGCATTGAATTTGTGTCATATTATTCTGCATAATTATTCAGTTAAATGAATATTTAATCATATTTAGTGGTAAGTTGTCAATACTTTAAGGGTATGATTTTATGACAAAAACAAAGCTAGACAGTCAAATAACTGAGGCCCTCATTACCATTTTAAAGGCAGGTATTGCCGGCACCCAAGATGAAATTAAAATGGAATTGGAGCAACAAGGTTACATCGTTAACCAATCAAAAATTTCACGTTTGCTTCGTAAGATGGGCGCGATCAAAATAACCAATGAAAAAAATCAAATCATTTATTCATTACCGCATGAGCCCGCACCAACGAACACTAAAACTGTTTTATCGCATTTAATTATAAGTATTACAACCAACGAAGTATTGATTGTGATATCGACAAATCCTGGTTCCGCTTCCCTCATTGCGCGTTTATTAGATCATCATCGTGACGAATTAAAAATATTGGGAACTGTTGCTGGTGATGACACTTTATTTATTGCGCCGACTTCAACTAAACATTTACAAGATACGCTAAATTTAGTTAAAGCATTTATTTCACAATAGCAGTCATCAGCGTATCAGTTGAAGGCATTTCGGAGATGCATTTTTCTTCTGTTATCGTAGCCCGATTGATCACAGCCAAATACAATATCACCAAACTAAATAAACCAATCACCAAAAAATCCCATCCGAAAGGAATAACATTTTCACCACCGAATGCGCCAAGATAAGAAATAAATACCAGTCCGGTTAAATAGGGCACAATCCACATACCTGATTTCAATCCTAACGATTGAAACGAAACACGTCCTCGCAAACAAGCTATCACAAAAAAAGCAAAGCCAAGTAACATAGCAATCGCTAATTTAGAAATCGTCTCCCATCCGCACCAATAACTTAATAAATTACAAAAATAAAAAGCAATCGGACAAATAATATTTGCTGCGGGTAAACGAAATTTTCTTTCACGATTTGGCAATTCTAGCCGCATACATAATAATGCAATTGGCCCCATCGCATAGGAAATTACCATACCAGAAACAAGAAAACTCACCATCGCTTGCCATCCTGGTAACGGTAAAAATAAAAACATTCCCAAAATAAAATTCACCATGATCGCAACCACAGGAAAATTTTGTTGATTGAGATAACAAAGTGCGCGCGGCATATAACCAATTTTACCCATGGCATATAAAACGCGTGCCGTTGAAGTCACATAAACTAAACCTGCGCCCGCCGGAGAAACAAGCGCATCAACATATAATAATTTAGCTAACCAACCTAATCCCAAAGCAGCGGCAATGCCTGCAAACGGACCAACTTCACCAACGAAAGTTAAATTCGTCCATCCTTTTGCTAACATAGAAGGATGTAAAACACCGATAAATGCAACTTGCAATAATAAATAAAGTAATAAACAAGTCACGACAGAACCTAAAATCGCAAGCGGAATTGCAACAGCTTGATTTTTTGATTCACCAGCCAATTCAACACCGTGTTTAAATCCTGTAAAGGCAAAAGCAACACCGCCTGCTGCAACTGCTGTTAAAATATCATGCCAGCCATTTGTTGATAAAGTCGTTGGAACCAAACTGGAAAAATTAATTGGATGAAAATAAAAACCGATAAAAGTAGTCACCACAATCACAATGACAAAAACTTTGAATTGAAATAAAAGAAAATTAAAACGTATTAAACTTTTATATCCCGCGATATTAATCGCGCAAAATAATAACATTAATGCCGTTGCCCACATCAAACCAATATGAGAAAGAACAGGCGTCGCATGTCTCATCTCAATTAATGATGAAAAATAATTGGAGGCATATTGTAAAATAGCTTGGACTTCAATGGGTGCCATCGTCAACGCTGACAACCATGCTATCCAACTCACGGTAAAACTAGTGAAGCCGCCATGACTTAATTGCGGAATTTGCGCAGTACCGCCCGCAACAGGAAATAAGACTGACAATTCAGCAAAAGTTAATGCAATGATTAAGGTACCAATACCGCCCAATAACCACGCGACAATCGCACCCGTTCCTGCTAATTTTGCTGCATACAAAGGAGCAAATAACCAAGCGGAACCTACCATGCCATTTATACTTAGCATCAATAAACCCATTGGTGTAAAGTGGCGTTGTAGTTTCATAGTTACTCCTTATTTATGAGTTCTCAGTCATGTCTAACAGTCATATCATTCAAGCTATCAAAAGTGAAGCTAAAAACAATCTTATTATAAGTATTCCGCTGATTGCTGCTCAATTAGTTTATTCTTCAAGCGGTTTTATTGGGACGGCATTTCTTGCGCAACTCGGGGACAATACTTTAGCTGCCAATATTTTAGTCTCTATGATTTGGATGAGTTTATCCGTACTTTTTTTCGGCATGCTCAATTCCGTCAGTGTGCTTGTTTCTCACCAATATGGCGCGAACAATCATAAACAAATTAGTCATATCATGGGACAAGCTATTATCTTAGGCGTTATCGTCACAATTGTGATGATATTACTTTTATCTACCATGCCTTTTTTTCTGAGATTTACTGAACAACCACCCGCTGTGAAATTATTAGCTTTACAAGCTATGCATGCCCTTTTGTGGATGATTCCAGGCTTAATTATCTTAATCATATTTGAACAATTTCTTGCGGGTATTAATCGCGCCAAAATGGTTTTAAGAATTAGTTTATTGGTTGTACCAATAGAAATTCCTATTATTTACGTTTTAGTATTTGGAAAATTTGGTTTACCCGCCTGTGGTATTGCTGCCATTGGTTATGGACTTGCAATCACTTATACCGGCACAAGTATCATACTCGGTTTATATTTACTTAAATCAAAACAATTTTCGTCATTTGAAATTTTTAAACAAATGCATTTTCGTCATCTTTACTTATTAAAAGAATTAATTCGCGTGGGATTACCCATGGGTTTAATGCACGTCATTGAAGTAAGTACTTTTGCCATTACAACATTTTGGATTGGACGATTTGGTACAACTTTATTGGCCGCACATCAAATTGCATTTCAATATTTAATTTTTATTACTACAGTGACATTTGCTATGTCACAATCTGTTACTGTGCGTGTTGGTCATGCAGTCGGCAGACAAGAACTCGATGGCATTAAACTTTCTATTTACGTCGGTATGGGACTGAATATTCTTTGTATTGCGATACTTAGTATTTTACTCAACACTTCCCCTCTTTTATTTTTACGATTAGATATTAATATTCATGATGCAGCAAACCAATTATTAATCACTGATGCAAGTGCCTTACTGAGTATTAGCGGTGTATTAATGTTATTTGATAATTTCCGTATTATTGGTTTTGGCGCATTACGCGGATTAAAAGACACAAAATTTCCCATGTATGCCACTTGTATTTCATTTTGGTTCATTGGATTAGGCAGTGCTTTTTTGTTTGCTTTTATATTTAATTGGCAAGGAAAAGGTATTTGGTGGGGATTAACTTTTGGTATTGCGATTGGCGCAATGATTATTTTTTTCCGTATTCAACATTTGTTGAAACGCATAGATTTGGCAGCATTAATGCAGATTTAATTTATAAAAGCTCAAGCGTCGTTATACTTAAGCCTGTCGTCCCGCGGCTTGTGATTATTTACTCAGTCCTGTCGTTCCGCGGCTTGTCCGCGGGATCCAGAAATAATTAACATAATTTGCATATTCGCTCTGGATCCCGCGGACAAGCCGCGGGACGACAGGACTGAGTATTAAAACTGACGTGTCATTATTGTAGGTGTCCCGTTCCCTATAGTAGCTGTCTGAGTTGTTTGAGTACGAGGAATTGATCCTGCATAAATACCCATAACACTTGTTGTCGGTGGCAAAGGAGGATATGAAGATGGCTTTGAAGTGTTTTGTGAAATAGACGATCCATTATTTAATATTTCTTGCTGCCGTTCATCAGCTAAACGACTAGATGTTTGCACTGATGTATAAGACTGTTGCTGTAAATAATACTGTTGTAATTGTTGTTGATAATTAAAGTGTGCTAGTTGTGCAGCAGAAACGACAGTATCATACTCTTTAATAGTTGCTCCATCATTATACTGTAATCGGACAGCTATATTTTGTTGATGATAACTCATTGCATTCACCGGCATTGAATAGGGATAAGTTGTGCTAAGAGTAGAATATTCGGGAGGAGGATATAACCCCGACGACATAGTAGATTGCTGGTTAGGCAACTGACCATTAGTATAAGTATAAACAGGTTGGCGAGTTGTCATTAATGAAGCGTCACAAAAACTGTCTCGTGCTAAACCCTGCTGACTTGTAACTAAAAAAGTAAGACTTCTTAACGCGCGTAATTCTTCTTCATAAAATGTGATAGTCTCTGGATGTCTGTTGGGATCCTTAGTTCCTAATTTTTCATAACAGGCAGCGTATATTAATAAAGTTTCTCGCCAATTAACGTATATCGATGAAGTTTCTCGTGTAGATGATTCGCTCGGTAATTTTGCAAGAAGGCTGCTTATTTCTTCTATATGTGTAGGGGTACCATTTACCCATATCGGGATCCCCAAAATTACCCGCCCTATTTTCCAGGCTTGATTAAACGTTTTAGTCTCAATTCTTGACCTAAGCCCTTGAAGAGCTGCTCTTATTTTTTCAATATAAGTGAAAATACTTTCTCTTACATCGAGATATTCTAATATATGCCTTCCTTGTGACACATTTGGAATCAATTCCCTAGAGATATCACTAAATGCGTTATCAGATAATAATCGTAGGGCGGTTAACAGATAACTCTCTGAGTTATATTGAGAAGAAGTAGCATAATCTATAATGGTAGATGTCATATTCAAATTGCTCGAAGTTTTGTTTCTTAAAACTTCAATATCCAAACAAAAAATTGCTTTATAACAAGCGATGATCTGCTTAATTGCAACGGGGATATCAACTTTAGGAACATCTCTTTTTTTCAACTTAAGCAATAAGGCAGAAATTTCTTGAGCTGCTTGATCAATTGATTTTATATCAGTTTTATTTTTTATATTACGTCGACTTAACAAATTACTGATTTGTTCTGTTGTAAGTGTAGGATTTTCAATAAACGTTGATTCTACAATTTCATGCTTACTGCGATAATTTCCTAATACAGAAACACATTTTTTTCCGTCTATTTTTGCTAAATCAAGGGCCGTGTGGCCATATTGATTCTTTCGAGTTGGGTCAGCACCATGCTCTAATAACAAAGAAACAATATCTGGTAAATCATTTTTAATGGCTTCGTACAGTGCAATATTACCTTTTTTATTGTTACACTCAAGACAAGCAGCATGATTTTCCAATAATAGCTCACACATGACTATATTTTTTGCTTTAATGGCATTTACTAATACGGCAGGATAATGTAACTCATCAGCTCTTGCTTGAGTGATATTTTTTTCTGCCGATATTAACTCATAAACGCAATCCCAGTAATCGTTTTTTTTAGAATCGAGAGCTAATCTACTAGCTTGCTCTATGGCTGTTTCACTTTCACTGTTTTGTACAGATTGATCATGTAGATTCGCTAAAACAAATCGAATCGTTGCTTGTTTGTTTTTTAGGTTACTCCATTGTGTAACAGCAGCGTGAAGAGCAGTGTTTCTATGTGTATCAATCGTTGCAGAAAAAGAGCCTGCTGCCAAAAGCTTTTTAGCAACATGTAGTTTTCCAGCTGCTATGGCTGATATATAAGACGAGCCTGCTCGATTACGTTCATTTCCAACAAACTCGAAACTCGTATCTTCCAATAATTCGTATGCAAAATCCCAATAACCATTCTCACAAGCTAATTCAACTAGTGTCTTTCTCCCTACATTGGCTACATCGGTTGCTAGATCTAAATGATTATTGATTAAAAATCGAAGTATTGCTTCATTATCTTTATACTGACGCCATCGCTGAAGCGAAGATTCAAACGCTGTGTTTCCGTTGATGTCTTTTACGTTGCGATCAGCCCCCGCCGTTAAAAGCGCTTTAGCTACTTCTAATTGTCTCGCTTCTATCGCTAACAAATAAGAGGAGCCTGCCTGTTCACGTTTGGTATCAGCAAATTTGAAGTCCTTATTTTTTAATAATTCGAGTGCACCATCCCAAAAGCCCTTAGCACACGCTAATTCAGCAGGTGTTCTTCCATTGCTATCAACGACATCTAATTTATTAAATGGATATTTTAATAATAACTTTAAAATCACTAAATTTTTTTTATCTACCGCAATATGTAAACTAAAAAATTGATCGCCTAATGCATTATGCCATGTATTTTCTTTAATTTTTGCTTTATCCATTGCCGCGAGTAATGAAATGCAAACATCTTCTCGTTCATTTTCTAC
>Ga0207140_1060_pt2 | contig 15541 bp, 5 predicted proteins | sample Alteio_BWMinHeat_4_FD_153528 | JGI IMG/M metagenome (GOLD analysis project Ga0207140, IMG submission 153528) | Enriched cells from forest soil in Barre Woods Harvard Forest LTER site, Petersham, Massachusetts, United States -... | ecosystem: Environmental > Terrestrial > Soil > Temperate forest >... | reverse complement strand
ATTTGCATTAATGCACTAATTAATATCTTGTTGCTTCCAAACCATTGATTGAGCGTTTCCATTTCATCTAAATTTTTACGCAAACTATGATTATCTAATGCCATGTCATCTAATAATTCATTTTTATCAGATCTATTATTAAACATAATGCGTTCTCATCAGCATTGATTCAAGCGTTAATCCAGGGCCAAATGCACAACTAAAAATATTTTTATGATGATCTTGTTTATTAAGATCATCCCAAATCGCCTTGAAAACAAATAAAATAGTTACAGAAGACATATTGCCATAATTTTTTAACACGTGATAAGCGTATTTGTTGTGTTCTTTCGTTATTCCTAATGAGTTTTCACAAGCTTGTAATATTTTCAGCCCACCTGGATGTATAGCAAAAAAATCAATATCAGATAACTGGAATTTATATTGATCCAATAATGACTGTGTAAAGGTAGCAATGCCTGATTCAATAACTTCTGGCACATAGGAGCTTAATACAATATCAAAACCGTTATCGCCAATATGCCAGGCCATTTCCTGACTAGTTTGGGGTAATAAATCACAGTGAAAAGTTTCTAGCGTAAGATATTTTTTACCTGCAGGATTGGCTTCAATGAGCACCGCAGCCGCACCATCTGCAAAAATTGAGTTGGAAATAATATTGTCAAGGGTCATATTTTTTTGGAAATGAATCGTGCATAACTCGACACAAACCATTAATACTTTCGCATCCGGATGCGCTCTACAAATGGCATCCGCCATTTTCATACCATTAAAAGCGCCATAACAACCCATAAAATTAATGGCCGTACGTTTTGTAGTGGATCTCAGATTAAGTTGCTGCACAATTTCAATATCAATGCCTGGCGCATACATGCCTGTACAACTGATAGTAATCAGATGAGTTACTTCGGTTTTATCAATATTTGCAAGACAGTTTTGAATGGCTGTTATAGCTAATTTAAGGGCATTATCTTTATAAATTTTCATCCGTTCAGACGTTGTTGGAAAAGGAGCATCCGGATCATTCGGAAAAAAATCAAATTCACCTGGTGTTTTGCAATAATCACTGAATACACTGTGTCTGTATTCTATGCCAGTTGCTTTATATACCGATTTAAGCAGTCTTTTTTCCGCAGGTTTTAGATTTAAACTAGCCGCTATTAATTCTGCAGTTTCCAACTGATGACTTTTATATATTGGGTTTGCAATTCCAATTGCTGAGATGGCGACTTCCATATTGCCCTTCAAGTAAAAATAAAAAATCCTAGAGAATTTAATCTTTGCACAATAATTTGCATTCAGCAACTAAGATCACAACCATGCCTTAAATTTCTTGATATACCAAATCTTCACAAATTGCACGAGTACACAATACGAAAGTAACGTTAATACAAGCCAAAAGAAATAACTCAATGGTAGATGAATTAAATGTAACGAAGGGCCAAGCGGTGAATAAGGAAGATAAATACCGACTAACATGATCACGGTTGTCATGATAATTAAAGGCATTGCCGCTATGCTTTGAATAAAGGGTATCTTTCGAGTACGAATCATATGTACGACTAATGTCTGAGAAAGTAATCCCTCTACAAACCAACCCGATTGGAATAATGTTTGAGTAGCGGGAGAATTGGCTAGATAGACAAACCACATTAAAGCAAACGTTGTCATGTCAAATATTGAACTCGTCGGGCCAATGAAAATCATGAAACGAGCAATACCGGTTGGTTCCCATTTACGTGGTTTTTTTAAGAAATCTTTGTCCATTCGATCCCAAGGCAAAGCAAGTTGCGAGATATCATAAAAAAGATTTTGTACGAGTAATTGTAAAGGAAGCATGGGTAAAAATGGCAAAAAAGCACTCGCAATTAATACGCTAAATACGTTACCGAAATTTGAACTGGCCGTCATTTTAATGTATTTAATAATATTTCCATAAACTTCACGGCCTTTTACTACACCCTCACTTATCACTAATAGATTTTTTTCTAAAAGAATTATATCCGCTGATTCTCTGGCAATATCGGTGGCAGAATCAACCGATATCCCCACATCGGCATCACGCAAAGCCGCCGCATCATTTATGCCATCACCTAAAAATCCAACCGTATGTCCTTTAGATTGCAGGGTTTTAATAATGCGTGCTTTTTGCAAAGGAGTCAGTTTGGCAAAAATCGTCGTTTTTTCGGCTCGTTTAGCTAACTCCGCATCTGGCATATTTTCGATTGTTTCACCTAATAATATCTCTTTAAAAGGTAATTTTACTTCTTTACATATTCGCCTTGTAATAATGTCGTTATCGCCCGTTAAGATTTTTATTTTTACGCCATTTTTATTTAATGCTTTAATTGCTTCAGGTACCGTTTCTTTCGGCGGGTCGAGAAACGCCATGATGCCAATTAAAATTAGATTACGCTCATCTGCTACCGAATACGTTTTTTCAGCCAAAGGAAATTGTTGATAGGCAATAGCAATGACGCGAAAACCGTCAGCATTAAGTTCATTAGCAAGCTTTATGGTTGCTTCACGAAGCGCCGAATTAAGCGGCACGATTTCATCATGAAATTTAATATCAGAGCAAATAGTTAATATTTCTTCTACGGCGCCTTTGCAAATTAACAAATGTTTATTATCGTCTTTGCTTAATACAACCGACATGCGGCGACGGATAAAATCAAATGGAATTTCATCGATCTTTTTATAATCTCCATAAGATGTCATCTCACGTTCAAGATGGCGATGATTGAGAATCGCCCGATCGATCATGTTCTTAAGACCCGATTGATAATAGCTATTTAAAAATCCATACTCTAAAACTTGCTCGCTCTCATTCCCGTCTAGATCTAAATATTTTTCGAGAATAATTTTGTCTTGCGTCAATGTGCCGGTTTTATCCGTGCATAAGATATCCATGGCACCCAGATTCTGGATGGAATTGAGTCGCTTGACGATGACTTTGTGGCGTGACATCGCAACTGCGCCTCTTGCAAGATTCGCAGTGACTATCATTGGCAACATTTCTGGGGTAAGGCCTACCGCTACGGCAATAGCAAATAAAAATGATTCTTGCCAATCGCCTTTAACAAAACCGTTGATGAGAAAAACAATGGGAATCATCACCAAAATAAATTTGATGAGGAGCCATGTTACACTATTCACCCCTTTGTCAAAGCTGGTAAGACTGCGATGTCCCATAATGTGCGATGCGAGAGACCCAAAATACGTACGACTCCCTGTCATAATGACAATCGCTTTGGCTGTGCCACTGATGACACTTGTTCCTAAAAAACAGAGATTATTGCGTTCCAACGGGTTTGAACTGAGTTGCGTACCAAGCTGAGTTGACTTTTCAACAATATTAGCCAGCGTATCGTACTTCTCAACAGGCATCGATTCACCCGTTAATGCAGATTGGCTAATAAATAAATCTTTGGACCGAGTAAGACGAACATCAGCTGGTATCATATCGCCAGCTGATAGATAAATAATGTCACCGGGTACTAATTCTTCAAAAGGAATTTCACGTTTTTCACTAACTGATTTCGTCACACCCTCTTCACTTGATTCTTGATAGGTGCGTTTCGCTGTCGCTTTGGTTAATACCATGTCTCGTAAATTCTCGGCGGCGCGAGAAGACCGGTATTCTTGAATAAAGCGCATGAGGACACTTAACAGTACCATGATAGAAACAACGATCGTAGCGCGGATGTCGCCTGTAAGATAAGAAACCGCGCCTAAAATTATGAGCACAACGATAAATGGATTTTTAAAATTGCTGAGCAGCATCCAGTACCAGGTTAAGGGCTTTTCTCGTAAAATTTGATTTTTGCCATAGAGTTTTAGTCGATTTTCAACTTCTTCGAGGGTTAATCCATCACGAGAAGCATTAAGCTCTTTATAAGCCCCATCGATATCCAGATCGGAAATTTTCAACAAAAATGTTTGGGACTGTTTTTGGCCTTTCATGCTCATCCCTTAGCCGATGGTCCTATGATCAGTATAATATTTTTATATATTTGAAGTGTCTTTTAATGATGATTGAGTGACTATTTTTTGCCTATAATAGCAGAAGGTGGGTTTAAAAAATTAGTATGATCCCGGATTTCGCTGCGCTCCATCCGGGCTATATCTTAAACTTAAATATGTAGCCCGGATGGAGCCCGCGTTTTTTGCGGGGTAATCCGGGAACAACAAAGTTAATCATTACTCATCTTATAAGTTAATCCAGGACTTGAACCAGGCTCTTCCTTCTCTCCTTTTACCTTCTCTTTCTCCTTCCCTTTTCCTTGGCTAATTCCACCCATTTCCTTTAATTTAAAAAGTTGCGCAGATTTGCTAGACGCATGTTTATTTTTAGGAGGAGCGTCTGGAACGCTTTTATTATCTGAATGATATTTACTTTGTTTTGCGCCCGTTAACCGTTCAATTGTATCTTCGCTTCGAGATACAAAAAGATGTGACTTTATTAATTTTATGATAGCGACGACTAAATTATATCTCTTTAATGCATTCAGGAGATCTGAATCTTCCAATATCAATAGAATATCATCTACCGATTCAAATTTGGAAAAAGGCTCTCTTACTCCATCTGCAACTTCCACTTTATTCTTTTCAAAGACCAATTCAAGTGTATCTCTTAACTGGGATTGACGTTTGAGCGAATCAATTATGTGCCAACAATCATGCTTCCAATTCTCATATATCCCCTCAGTAAAAATTTGATTTGCTTTTTGAATGAAACTATTCGAACGAGGGTAGTCAAAAAGACGCGGCGATTTATTTGAATGATTTTGATCATTGTATTTGGTGACAGCGTCATCGTAATATCTTGCCATCATCAACCAGCGAGAGTCGCAATTCATAATGGCAGCGTTTAGTAATTGTTTACTCCTGACTACAAGATGCTCCATCGATAAGGCAAGACTTTTGGTGATTTGTGTGAGATTGTCGATTTCTTTAGTCAATTGCTGAGAGTCGCTGCTATGCCATCGAGCTGTATCATCTAAGCATTCTCCTTTTTCCAACAACATGAAGTACTCATCCGCAGGCGTAAGAAGATTACCTAGCCTCGCCAGATGAGTTTCACTTGGTTGCAAATTTCTAAATATTTCAGGTTTTTTATCATGCATTTCATTCAATGTCTGCACACTGGCCTTCTTTAGATAGTCACCATGTTTACCTTCTAAATGCCCCTTTATGATCACAATAAAATTTTCTGACTCTTCAGATAGTTCCCTTTTGATATTTTCACAAACGATGGGATGTTCAAGCCATTTTAAATAAAAATTAGCACAATCTGATATTGAATCGGGTCGTTTGCCTTTCTTTATCATTTCAATAGGCGCGGTATTTTTCTTTTTGGTTTCTTTCTTAGGCGAATGGGTAATGATTGGAAGATATCGATGTTTACTATTACTATGACGTTTTTCTAACTCAGGAGGAATAGTAATATTATCACTCGATGCTTGATCAATTGGCATGCGCTCTAATTCTGAATCCTGATCAGGGCCAATCAGTAATGGTGGAGAACTGAGAGTCAGTCTCCTAACAATCTCGGAGCCGACATTATTATATTCCAGCGTCATCAAATGGTCATTGATCGATCCCAGGAACTTGTAACGGCCATATGCACTATCCAACGTCGTTAATAATAAATATTCATTAACTTTCTCGAATGATTTATAGTTTTTGAAATCTTGCCATTTAGTTTGTAATGCCCAAATAATTCTTTCTTTTGGTATGGAAGACGGATTTTGTAGATTTGCAATCAACAGTGAACATCCCATTTTCCATTGATAATTAAATTTTTTCCTGTCAAATAATTCTTTGATTTCATCAAGGTCATCATCGTAAGTTTCGACGCGTATTTTTTGATTGGAAGAAGTCATGATAAGACGATTAAAATAACTAGCTACGTTGATATATCGTTTATCACAAGCCATTATCGCTGCATTGATCAAGAGTTTAATTTTTCTGCTCAGCAAATTAACTGCATCATCAACTTTAACTTCATAGTCTTTATCACTTAGATCTTGATCAATGATTTGTTGGAAGACGGCTTTTAATTCACCGGAATCCGTAACGGACCATCTTTTTTCATCATCAAGATCCTCATCGCTTTCCAAAAGGCCAGCATAAATTTCTATATCAGTGCCTAACGCACCGATTTCTTCCAAATCTTTTTCGGTTAATTTCATTACTACATCCCCATTTTTTTATTATGGTATGCCTCATTGATCATGCATGGAGTTTTGATTATTTTTTATACCGTCTTTAGCAACGGGCTCGCCTAGACTAGCATAAGTATTCTTTAAATCAATGGTCACATAAAAAAAGAAAATTGCTGTATTTCTGTGCTATTTTCGAGGCTAGCATTATTTCGTTGCGGATTGGTTTTCTCAACAGAAAAAATGCAGTCCTCCCGATTGGGATGAATGCCGAATAATCGTTGATGGTGAACATTTAAGTAAGATTTATTTTCCGAGAGATAAATTTTATTATCCAGGTGCATGTCTCTTATTGCATTGGTTTCTAGAGCAACATGATATTGTGCGTATAATCGATGATAAATGACATGTAACCGTTCGTTTTCACCTGTTACCATGTCCAACAAATTTTCACTAAGACTAACATCATTCGTTTGAAAGAGAGTGCCGCTCTGTTTCATAAATTCAACCACGCGGTGGAACACAATAACGCTTTCATCATTCGCCGCCATCATTCTGCCGTTATGATCAACACAAAAGGCCGTCACCTTTTTACTTAAATCAGCAGAGTTACTCAAACCCGGTGTCACATCAACTTCGGTTTTACAAGTTATAGGATAAACAGGCAGCACTGGATAATGTGCACTTTCACCGATGAATGGATTATCCGTAAATTGCGGCGTAAAAAGAACAAGCATATTTTGCAGATTCGCACAATCACTCAGGTCCGCAATCTGATTTGTCAACGTCACATTCCAATTAAATAATGAATCAATTTTTGCTGTGGCAATTAGATTGCCGCCAATCGGATCGATACACACAACATTGATGGTTAACCAATCGCTGATAATGTTGTTTAATTTCTTGCAGAGTAAAAAAGCTGCTGCGCCACCACGTGTAAAACCATACACATTTAATATGACTTCATCATCACTTATTCCAATAATATGCTTTATTTTTTTAGCGACTTGGTCTACCTGCTTTTCAAGGTTAAAAGTAAAAAGGACGGAAAAATCGCGAATATCAGTATTATTTATCCCGGAACCATCCACACAAAATGAATACCGATTTGCATTGTCTGTCATTGTGATATTGTGGAGTACAGCCGCTAATGAAGCATATTTTGGTTTTTCTTTTTTGGCGGGTAGTGTAATAAAATTGCGTTCCAAGGGATTGCAAAAGTAAACACTCACTATTGTTTTCATGCTTGCGTTCATAAAAGATAGACAGGCATGAATTTAGCAGGAGAATTTTGGCAACACAAGCGCTGCGAGTGGCCTAGATTTTTTATCCTAATGACTATTGCATTAAATTTAGCTATAATTTTTTTTCCAAATTTGATGGATCCGGACATGAAAAAAATCGCAGTCATTATTGGCAGTTTAAGAAAGGAATCCTGGAGCAGAAAACTTGCCAAGGCCCTCATAAAACTAGCGCCCTCTTCTCTTCAACCAGAAATAGTGGAAATTGCCCAGCTTCCGCTATATAACCAGGATCCTGATGATCAAAATCAACCATTAAAAGAATGGACGGCTTTCCGTGAAAAAATGAAAAATGTTGATGGATTCTTATTTGTCACACCCGAATATAATCGGTCTGTCCCCGCTCCGCTAAAAAATGCGATTGATGTTGGCTCAAGGCCTTATGGGAAAAGTATCTGGAATGGAAAACCGGCTGCCGTCATTAGCTGTTCTCCGGGTGCTATTGGTGGCTTTGGCGCCAACCAACATTTGCGTCAGTCTTTTGTATTTTTAAATGTTCCCTGCATGCAACAGCCTGAAGCTTATATTAGTGATATTAGTCATTTGTTCGATGCTGATTTGAATATTATTAAAGCAGATACGAAGGAATTCTTGCGTAAATATATGGAAGCTTATGCCGAATGGGTGGAGAAGATAACACATTAATATGAGCAAACTGCGATATCAGGTGAAACTGCGACACAGGATCTAAAACCTTCTACCTGAGTTTTAGTTACTATTGGCGGATTAAGTATGTAATTGAACATTGTATTCGTCGTTGTTTTTGTCACACCAAACAAACTTTGTACTGGTGTCGCATAAGTCATATAGTTAATGGCTGCCTGTGCACCTGGTGTGGACACATTGGCAGCCCCCTTGATCGGCAGGACTTGGCAGAATATCAGCAGTCAGTTGCGGTTGTACTAAAGTATAGTTACTTGCTGATGCACCAGTTAAACCGAGGTTGGTAACAACAACTGATTTATTGTTACCAACGGTTGGGGTAACGAAGTTGGCATTATAATTATTAGAATTGATATTGACAGCATCGCTACCAACGATACCATTTAATTGCGCTGCACTAAGATCCAGCGTAGTCGCAGTATTCTTATCGAATATTTTATTATTCGCGATTGCATTGGCAACAATTAAGGATGCCGGCGTAATAGCGAAATTATTAGTATTAAAACTCATGTTATAATTGCTGCCTGCGCTGAGTGTGCCTTGATTAATGAGATAATTACCAACATTATTACCAGCCGCACGAGCCAATGCGCCGCTAAATGTGTCTTGGATTAAGATGCCATCAACCACGCCATTGACTAATCCATTTTGAACATAAGTTAAGGCCGGATCGGTTGTACCATACACTTTGGTTTGTTGATTAGCACTGACAGTCAGAGGCGCGGTGGTAATCGTTTCATTTGCACCATGATATTGCATAGTGTAATTGGAACTTGCACTTAATGTACCTTGCAAGATTGGATAAGCCCCTACGTTTTCAGTACTAGCATTAATTGTTCTTGCCAGACCGCCAGACAATGTATCTTGAATTAGAATGCCATCCACCATGCCATTGACCAATCCATTTTGTTGATAAGTAAAGACTGAATCATTCGTACCATAAACTTTATTCGCTGCATTGCCATTAATGGTTAATGTAGCGGGTGTAATAGTTAAATTTGCACTATTATAAGTAATCGCATAATTACTGCTTGCGAGTGTTCCTTGTAAAATAGTGTGCGGGCCGACATTTTCATCAACTTGAGACGTAATCGTACGATTCAGTGCGCCTGTCAAACTATTAGCGGCATTATCATTAATCGGCGTACCATCAACAATCGCATTGATAAAGCCAGTCGCATTATAAGTGAAAGTGGGATCATTGACGCCGTACACTTTAGAAGCTGTATTCGCATTAACAGTCAATGGTGCAGTCGTAATACTTAATGTTGGTGAGCCAGTTAAGTTGGTGGGTGCACTATAATTACTTGCCGCACTGCCAGTTAATGCATTAAAGACAGCACCCGTAATAGCATAAGGACTATTTATTACATTTTCACCCGCAGTACGTGCGTAAGATGTCAGACCAACATTGACCAGGCCAGTATCATTAATATTAACGTTGCCATTCCAGGTATAAATATTTGATTGATCAACGATACCGCCTAAAGTAACCGGGATACCTGCAGCAGCTGGATCGTTGGTACCATATACTTTAGTCAAGTTACTAATGGAAGCGGTCAATGACGCAGCGGTAATTGTCAAAGTCGGGCTGCCTGTGAAAACAGAAGGTGCAACATAATTACCTGCTGCGCTGCCAGTTAATGCGTTAAATGTTGCGGAGGTAATTGCATAAGGACTATTGCTGACGCTTTCACCGGCATTGCGTGCGATGGTAGCCAACGTGGTTATAACATTACCCGTATCGTTAACGCTGACGTTGCCATTCCATGTACTGATGGCTGGATTATTGACGACGCCACTAAATACGACTGATATGCTGGAAATAGCCGGGTCATTATTACCATATACTTTTGTCTGATTCGCGATAGTTGCGCTCAAGGATTTTGCGGTGATGTTGAGTACGGGTGTCACGGCAAAGGAATTGGGTAAGCTGTAATTGCTTGCTGCCGTGCCTGTTAAAGTATTGAATACGACACCGGTGATATTATACGGACTAACGGAAACAGTTTCACCCGCATCACGTGTCAGTGATGCGAGTGTCGTTGCGACGTGACCAACATCATTGATACTAACTGTGCCGTTCCATGTGCTGATTGCATTATTATTTACTACTCCACCTAAGGTTACAGCGATGCCAGACAATGCTGGATCATTCGCACCATACACTTTGCTTTGATCAGTGATAGAACCGCTTAATGCTTTCGCGATGATATTGAGTACGGGCGCATTGGAGAAGGCATTCGCTAATGTATAGTTGCCTGCTGCCGTGCCAGTCAGCACATTATAAACAACACCGGTAATGTTATACGGACTAGCGGAAACGATTTCACCCGCATCACGTGTCAGTGATGCGAGTGTCGTTGCGACGTGACCAACATCATTGATGCTCACCGTGCCATTCCAGGTGCTAATTGCATTATTATTTACTACTCCATCTAAAGTTACAGCGATGCCAGACAAGGTTGGATCATTTGCGCCATACACTTTGCTTTGATCTGCGATAGAACCACTTAATGATTTCGCGATGATATTCAGTACGGGCGCGTTGGAGAAGGCATTTGCTAATGTGTAGTTGCCTGCTGCCGTGCCAGTCAGCGCATTGTAGACAACACCGGTAATGTTATACGGACTAGCGGAAACGATTTCACCCGCATCACGTGTCAGTGATGCGAGTGTCGTTGCGACGTGACCAACATCATTGATACTAACCGTGCCATTCCAGGTGCTAATTGCATTATTATTTACTACTCCACCTAAAGTTACAGCGATACCAGACATAGCTGGATCATTCGCACCATATATCTTGCTTTGATCAGCAATAGAACCGCTTAATGCTTTTGCGATAATCGTTAATGTCGGTGTGACAGCGAAGGAATTTGGTACAGTATAATTACCTGCTGCACTACCTGTTAAGGCGTTAAACACAACTGCGGTAATATTATATGGACTGCCACTGACAGTTTCACCAGCTGCACGAGTCAGTGAGGATAAGGTAGTTGCAACATTACCGGTATCATTTACATTGACGTTACCATTCCAAGTGTTGATTGTACCATTGACGATACCGTCGAGTGTCACAGCCATGCCAGACAGTGCCGGATCATTCGCACCATACACCTTGCTTTGATCAGCGATAGAACCGCTTAATGCTTTAGCGATAATAGTTAATGTCGGTGTCACCGCAAAGGAATTCGGTAAACTGTAATTACCTGCTGCACTACCAGCTAAGGCATTAAACACAACGGCAGTAATATTATATGGGCTACCACTGACAGTTTCACCAGCCGTACGAGTGAGTGAAGACAAGGTAGTTGCAACATTACCCGTATCATTCACACTGACATTGCCATTCCAAGTATTGATTGTACCGTTGACGATACCGCCGAGTGTCACAGCGATGCCAGACAGGACTGGATCATTTGCACCATATACTTTGCTTTGATCAGCGATAGAACCGCTTAATGCTTGAGGCGTAATAGTTAATGTCGGTGTCACAGCGAAGGAATTCGGTAAACTGTAATTACCTGCAGCGCTGCCTGTTAAGGCGTTAAATATAACTGCGGTAATATTATATGGACTAGCGGATACGGTTTCACCAGCTGCACGAGTGAGTGAAGACAAGGTAGTTGCAACATTGCCGATGTCATCGATGCTGACTGTGCCGTTCCAAGTACTGATTGCATTATTATTCACAATGCCGCCCAACGTCACTGAAATACCAGACAAGATTGGATCATTCGTACCATATACTTTGCTTTGATTAGCAATCGCACCGCTTAATGCTTGAGGCGTAATAGTTAATGTCGGTGTCACAGTGAAGGAATTTGGTAAGGTGTAATTACCTGCAGCGCTGCCCGTTAGCGCATTGAATACAACTGCGGTAATACTGTATGGGCTGCCGCTGACAGTTTCGCCAGCTGCACGAGCAAGTGAAGACAAGGTAGTTGCGACATTACCCGTATCATTGACACTGACATTGCCATTCCAAGTATTGATTGTACCATTGACGATACCGCCGAGTGTCACAGCGATGCCAGACAGGGCTGGATCATTCGCACCATACACTTTGCTTTGATCAGTGATAGAACCGCTTAATGCTTTCGCAATGATATTGAGTACCGGCGCATTGGAGAAAGTATTAGCTAATGTGTAGTTGCCTGCTGCCGTGCCAGTCAGCGCATTGTAGACAACACCGGTAATGTTATACGGACTAGCGGAAACGGTTTCACCCGCATCACGTGTCAGTGATGTGAGTGTCGTTGCGACGTTACCAACGTCATTGATACTCACCGTGCCATTCCAGGTGTTAATTGCATTATTATTTACTACTCCACCCAAGGTGACAGCGATACCTGACAATGTCGGATCATTCGCACCATATACTTTACTTTGATCAGCGATAGAGCCGCTTAATGCTTTCGCAATGATATTGAGTACGGGCGCATTGGAGAAGGCATTCGCTAATGTGTAGTTGCCTGCTGCCGTGCCCGTCAGCACATTATAGACAACAGCGGTGATGTTATATGGGCTACCACTGACTGCTTCACCAGCTGCACGGGCAAGTGAAGATAAGGTGGTTGCGACATTACCGGTATCATTTACGTTGACGTTGCCATTCCAAGTATTGATTGTACCGTTGACAATACCGCCGAGTGTCACAGGGATACCAGACAGTGTCGGATCATTTGTGCCATATACTTTACTTTGATCAGCTATAGAACCGCTTAATGCTTTCGCGATGATCGTTAATGTCGGTGTCACGGCAAATGAATTCGGTAAACTGTAATTGCCTGCTGCATTACCTGTTAAAGCGTTAAACACAACCGCAGTAATATTGTACGGACTGCTGGAAACGGTTTCACCTGCTGCGCGGGTCAGTGATGCGAGTGTCGTTGCGACTTGACCAACATCATTGATACTTACCGTGCCGTTCCAGGTGTTGATCGCATTATTATTTACTACTCCGCCTAAGGTTACAGCGATGCCAGACAATGTCGGGTCATTCGCGCCATATACTTTGCTTTGATCTGCGATAGAACCACTTAATGATTTCGCGATGATATTGAGTACCGGCGCATTGGAGAAGGCATTCGCTAATGTGTAGTTGCCTGCTGCCGTGCCCGTCAGCGCATTATAGACAACACCGGTAATATTATACGGACTAGCAGCAACCGTTTCACCCGCATCACGTGTCAGTGATGCGAGTGTCGTTGCGACGTTACCAACATCATTAATACTCACCGTGCCGTTCCATGTACTAATTGCATTATTATTTACTACTCCACCTAAGGTGACAGCGATACCTGACAATGTCGGGTCATTCGCGCCATACACTTTGCTTTGATCGGCAATAGAACCGCTTAATGCTTTCGCGATAATCGTTAATGTCGGCGTGACAGCGAAGGAATTCGGTAAACTGTAATTACCTGCAGCGCTGCCTGTTAAGGCGTTAAACACAACTGCGGTAATATTATATGGACTAGCGGATACGGCTTCACCAGCTGCACGAGTGAGTGAAGATAAAGTAGTTGCCACATTACCGGTATCATTCACACTAACATTGCCGTTCCAGGTGTTAATTGTGCCATTGACGATACCACCGAGTGTGACGGCGATACCAGATAAAGTCGGATCATTTGCACCGTACACTTTACTTTGATCAGCTATAGAACCGCTTAATGCTTTCGCGATGATCGTTAATGTCGGTGTCACGGCAAATGCATTCGGTAAGTTGTAATTACCTGCAGCGCTGCCCGTTAAGGCATTGAACACAACGGCGCTAATATTATATGGGCTGCCACTGACTGCTTCACCAGCTGCACGAGTGAGTGAAGATAAGGTAGTTGCGACATTACCCGTATCATTGACGCTGACATTGCCATTCCAGGTGTTAATTGTGCCGTTGACGATACCACCGAGGGTGACGGGGATGCCAGACAAGGCTGGGTCATTCGCACCATATACTTTGCTTTGATCAGCGATAGAACCGCTTAATGCTTTCGCGGTGATATTAAGTACTGGCGCATTGGAGAAGGCATTCGCTAATGTGTAGTTGCCTGCTGCCGTGCCAGTCAGCGTATTATAGACAACAGCGGTGATGTTATACGGACTACCGGTAACTGCTTCACCCGCATCACGTGTTAGTGATGCGAGTGTTGTTGCGACGTTACCAACATCATTGATACTCACCGTGCCGTTCCAGGTGTTGATCGCATTATTATTCACAATACCGCCGAGCGTCACTGGAATACTAGACAAGGTTGGATCATTTGCACCATATACTTTACTTTGATCAGCAATAGAACCGCTTAATGCTTTCGCGATAATCGTTAATGTCGGCGTGACAGCGAAGGAATTCGGTACAGTATAATTGCTTGCTGCACTACCTGTTAAAGCGTTAAACACAACTGCAGTAATATTGTACGGGCTACCACTGACTGCTTCACCAGCTGCACGAGTGAGTGAAGACAAGGTGGTTGCAACATTACCCGTATCATTTACGTTGACGTTGCCATTCCAAGTGTTGATTGTACTGTTGACGATACCACCGAGTGTGACGGGGATAGCAGATAGTGTTGGATCATTTGCACCATATACTTTACTTTGATCAGCGATAGAACCGCTTAATGCTTTCGCGATGATCGTTAATGTCGGCGTGATAGCGAAGGAATTTGGTACAGTATAATTACCTGCTGCACTACCTGTTAAGGCATTAAATACAACGGCGGTAATATTGTACGGGCTACCACTGACTGCTTCACCGGCTGCACGAGTGAGTGAAGATAAGGTAGTTGCGACATTACTAGTATCATTGACACTGACATTGCCATTCCAGGTATTAATTGTGCTATTGACGATACCACCAAGTGTGACGACGATACCAGATAAAGTTGGATCATTTGTACCGTACACTTTGCTTTGATCAGCGATAGAACCGCTTAATGCTTTCGCGATAATCGTTAATGTCGGCGTGACTGCGAAGGAATTTGGTACAGTATAATTGCCTGCTGCACTACCCGTTAAGGCATTGAACACAACGGCGGTAATATTATACGGGCTAGTGGAAACAGTTTCACCAGCCGTACGAGTGAGTGAAGATAAGGTAGTTACAACATTGCCGATGTCATTGATACTGACTGTGCCGTTCCAGGTGCTGATCGCATTATTATTCACAATGCCTGATAAAGTAACTGGGATACCAGATAAGATCGGATCATTTGCACCATACACTTTGCTTTGATCAGCGATAGAACCGCTTAATGCTTTCGCGGTGATATTGAGTACGGGAGCATTGGAGAAGGCATTCGCTAATGTGTAGTTGCCTGCTGCCGTGCCAGTCAGCGTATTATAGACAACAGCGGTGATGTTATACGGACTACCGGTAACTGCTTCACCCGCATCACGTGT
>Ga0207140_1070_pt1 | contig 15576 bp, 19 predicted proteins | sample Alteio_BWMinHeat_4_FD_153528 | JGI IMG/M metagenome (GOLD analysis project Ga0207140, IMG submission 153528) | Enriched cells from forest soil in Barre Woods Harvard Forest LTER site, Petersham, Massachusetts, United States -... | ecosystem: Environmental > Terrestrial > Soil > Temperate forest >... | reverse complement strand
CAATCTGTATCTGTAGAAAACCTGACTGCATTTCTAGTTCACAAGTTTAACTATCATGAATCTATATTGATTAAAAATATAATTTCAAACTCATTTGATGAGGTTAAAAACTTGGAGACACTCATTGGAATGTTATCTTCTATATCAAAACTGACACATAGATTCCTGGGCAAAGTTCTTGTCTTTGAGATAGACGAGCTTGATGGAAACAAGGACTCGACTGAATTCATAAAAGGCGTGATAAATGCACATCTTCCTGCTTCTGTGTTATTGTTGATATCGACACCGTCTGGTTACTTGGAGATTCAAAATACCAATCCGTCTGTATTTGATAGGCTGGAAAAGGCAAATTACAAAATAGATCTAGCAGGATCAAACTCTAAAGATGAGCTTGCTGAGATTGTTACAGAGTACATAAAACACGCAGACAAGAACGGTAAATTTGGCTCTGAAGAACAACAAGAACTAAGTGAAAAAATCCAGGTTCTATATGATGAATTTACAGAATTCCGAAACGTGCGCTCTGTCATTAATATTTTGTATCAAGCAATGGAAAAAGCTATGCAATCTGATTCCAAAAAAATTGATGAAGCAGTAATTGACGAGGCAATCAAACAATCATACCCAGGACTTAGAGTGCGGGGAAGTATAATGAATATACCAATATCTGATTTTCTGACAATACGAAGAAATGACGAAAATAATGAAAAAGAGATCAAAAACGCAATCAAGAGCCTAACTATTTTTGCGCAAGAAATGGGTACAATACAAAAACTAGAAAAACAAAACCTTCTCCTTGATGCAGTTTACCAAGATAATTTTGGATCCAAGGTGGGATTGGCTATAATTGCTAACGAATTAGGCATCCCTGACCTGGAACAAATCTCTGATATATCAAAATCTGCAGTTGTGGATAAACTAGTCATACTTACAAACAAAAAGATCCAGGCTCCGTACAATGCTACGGTTGTACACATGGACAAGTCAAAGGTGGTGGACTTGATTTACTTCAATAACAAGTATCATGGCAAAAAAATAACCGAAGAAGATAACGAGAGAATAGATCTCTTGGCAAGAACTCTAAGCATAATCTGATATTTTGTGAAGTATCTTTTTAAAAAAGTCACTATACCTCTACTGTATGGCAAGCGAAGAACTAGAAAAATTTCTTTTAGAAAGACACAAAGACGTTACACTCTTTGATTTTGAAGGAAAAAAGGTTCCTTGTATCATACTTGATGGACAAAAATTTGATGGCATGATGCGAACAATTGCTGGAAAACCAGTCTCTGTTGAAACTAATCTTAACATACTCCAGGATGGATTGGGGCATGTTTTTGTCAGGGTAACGTTGCAATTCTCGCAGGGTGGCATTGAAGAAAAATTTCTCATATATGCAAATGAGGCAGTTGAATTCTTTGAAGCATTGGCAGAGACTACAATGCTTGCACTTTCTTCTCCCAATTCACCATATGGCAGCGCTAATGTATTCATGATACAGCTTCCAAGACCTGAAAGAGCTCAGAATGCATTAGATATCATCAGAAAAGGATTACATAAGTAAATGCGGTTGCCGGGATTTGGACCCGGGTCGCAGAATTGGCAATCCCGCATAATAACCAAGCTATACTACAACCGCTTAACCGATTTAGAAATTATTAGTATATTAAAGGATACTGTTTGGAATACAATTTTTTAACATGATATTGCATGGTATATCATGGATAAACAACTTGAAGGAAAAATAGATCAGAAAATAAGTGAGGTTGCAGACAAGTCAGATGAAATTTTTAAAATTGTAAATTCATTAGATGAATTAAAGAATCATTCTGATTCATTTGGTTATGGAATTGTAATAGGTAGACTGTACAACTCATTTTATTATCAGTGCAGAAGAATTCTAAAGCGTAATCCTACAAATGAAGAATTCGAAGAGTTTGTTAAAATTCTAAACAAGAGACAAAAAGAAATTCTTGACCTGTTAAAGTAAAACTAGGCAGTAGCAACTTTTAGCGGAATTACCTTGATCATTGGAGTGCATGGTAGTTTTACAGATGCACCGTGTAGCGCTTTTTTTGCTGCTTCAAGATGTTCTTTCTTGACATGTGCTTCCATTATCACTTGGCCAATTTCAATACGTGCTGCTAGACTTACAGCTTTACCAAATGCGCCTCTCATTCCTTCTGACAATCTGTCTGCACCTGCTGTAGAGATCATCTTGTTTTCTCTTAGGAGAATGTGTGGATATACTCTAAGTGTTGAATAGTACCCTGTTTCTCCAGTAACTGTTTCTATTGCTTTATTTGCAGACAATCTTGCAGATTCGATTGCCATGTGTCTTATCTGCATCTTTTGGCTAGAACATAGCTGTACACAAAAATCATAATCACCGTCTTTTTTTCCTCCGTAAAACTTTGCAATTTTTATCTGTGGTTTACCCTTGATGTACTTCTTTCTTGTATATGGTTGACCGTTTCCAACTCGGTAATTTGCGCCGTGCATAATAACAGTTTTTTTTGTTTAGAGCCCTATATTTTAACCGTGAGATCACAAAACGTACTTTCTACGTGTACTAGGATTAAATTGTTCTAGCCATGTTTTATTCTGTTTACCATATTGCCTTGCCTTCTACTTGTATCAATCCTAAAAGAGATTTTTCTTGGCATGCGCAAGATCTATTATATTACTAATGGTTCCATGAATTTCAATGTCAGAATTAGAGTCCAAAGTAGAAGGAATGCTGGTAAAAGATCACGTCCTTGTATCTGACAAAGACATGCAGCACAGCTTGGAGCTAAAAGGATTTGGAGAAATGATAAAAAAGAAATTTTTCCTCAAGCCGTTTGAATCATTATACTTGCTTTATGTTGACAAGCTCAAACTGTTCCGGGGAAAAAATACAGTGGATTTTGATTCACTGATGACAGAATGCATGAAGACTGATCCTGACGCTTTTACTAAATTTCTCATATACAGAGATCTGAGAACAAAGGGGTATGTGGCAAAAGACGGTTTTGGATTTGGGTCTGACTTTAGAGTTTATGAAAGAGGGCAATTTGGGGAAAAGGGTGCCAAGTATGTTGTATTTGGTATGACTGAAGGTAAGAGAGAGAAAATTGGTTTGCTACAAAAACAAATAGAGGACATTACTACCATGGGAAAAGAGCCTGTACTTGCGGTAATTGAACGACGTGGCGAGGTAATTTATTACAAAGTCTCTAAAATACAATTTTACCAAAACAAAGATCAACCCATGTTTTCAAGTATAGAGTCTTAAATACGATAAAACTGTTTTTCATATTGTGGAGTTCAAAGAGATTTACTGTTTTAGTTGTAAAAAAAGTCTAGGCAGGTATAATGAAAAATATTTCACGGATCAAAAAATGGGCGAAATAATAAAAGCAAATCACGCTTCACATGTTTACGAAGGACACGAAATCGTAGTGAAAAGAATCACTATTGATTGATGGTGTGATTCTTAATGTTGACTTGAAATGCATCTAAATTTTTCACTTACAAATCATAAGCAATTGTTTTATAGCTATGACAGTTCTCTCAACTTGTTGAAGACTACATTATTTTTGCTTGGGGCTGTTCTGGTACTAGTTGGATTTGCACAATCTGCGATGGCCATGACCAGTGACATTACATTAACTCCACCAACCTTGGTGAGTATTTCTGGCCAAAAAATTTCTAATTTTCAGGTTGGCCAGCAAATCGGAATCTCATCTATTCTTACAAACAATGGTAAATCTGATCAAAAGATCACATATTTGGTACAAGTAATGGATAGTAAAGGAAGCACAGACTTTCTACAAGGATCTTCACTTCTTGGTAATGGTCTTCCTAACAATCAAGCAATTACAGAATCACAAGTCTGGATTCCGACGAGCCCTGGACAATACACTATTGAAATATTTGTTTGGAGTAGCTTGACTTCTGCAATTCCATTAACTGATGTACTGCATACTCAAATCACGGTAACCTGATCGAGTAAGTTGCACTGTCTTGCAGATTTTGCATTTAAGTCTTAGGTAGAAATTCATAGGACAAGTTCTTCTTATTCTTTAATTATAATCAAAATTTTTGAATATCATGCCTGATGAATTGTGTAGAACCTGTGGTGGAGAGCTAGCTAATCATAAAACATGCTCTGACTGTAGAAAGTCTACTCAAAAGAAATGTAGAATGTGTAACCATGTTACTTTGCTACAAACTCATCAATATTGTATCAATCCCTCAAACCCAAAGCAATCTCTTGTTCAAGTAATTCATAATTCCAAAGTTTCAAAGACCAGGCAGAATTCGGTCCATTACTCTTTTCTTGCCCTTGGCATTGTTGGGTTTTTCATTCTGGGACTGGCTGTATCATCATATCTTGGAGTCTCTCAGGTAGTGCCTGATGAGGCGCAGGCCACTAATACAATGGAGAAGATTTCCAATATTCCAGTTAAATCTGGAACATCATATGATAACTGTCTAGCATATGGTAGTGGTGAATCAATAACTGTAACATGCCCTACTAATACTGGATCTGCATACACAGGAATACTTGACATGCCACAAGATCTGAAAAAAGACTTTACAGATTCAGTATTTTCAATTCGGGGAGTGTCGATAATGGAAAACACTGATGGCTCTGTAACGTTACAGTATCATCTCAAGACATATGTGACAAAACCATTTGGTACTTAGAAATTTTATAGATAAATGAAAGTGCTCCCGCCGGGATTTGAACCCGGGATCACTGCCTTGAGAGGGCAGTATGCTTAGCCGGACTACACCACAGGAGCTTAGCTAAGCCATCAAGAATAGCAATTTAAAGGAACGTTTTGCCTTTGAATGGATTTGTAAATTTTAACAGCTTTGATACTTTATAGCAAATATTTTGTTCAATTTCTCATGGATGTAAAACAGATTCCTAATCTACTTTCACTCTCTGATAGTCCTGTTGGTTTTGGAGGCTGTAGAAATGATGGAACTCACTTTGAATGCTGTGAATATGATATCATAATCATGGATGAGCAATCCGGAGAATCAGTTCACAAAATCGCAGATGATTTTATCAGAGTACGGCATCACTCTCTTGATGATTCTAACAGTGATACCTTGTATCATCTACAGGATCTAAGTGTCGTTAATGACAACCAATGGAATCTTCGGATGCTGTTATCCAAAATCAAAGAAAAAAAAGAACAACTCACAATGTCATATGCGCGAAGCTGCCTTGTTGATGTGGGAATTCTTGCCAACAAGGCAAAAGACTCTCTTAAAATCCAGAATCCTTTTGCAGGTATATGGATAAAATGTGCATCATATTCTTTGGCAGATGCAATATTTTGTCTTAATCAAAAGAGGCCCAGCCCGACTCACATGATGGAAATCATGAGAGACATGAAGACTGACAAGATAAACCAAAAGTTTTCCATAATACACCAGATTCTTGGAATTGAAAGGTCATCGACATCATTGCTTTCAAGGATGGTAAAGTCCACCATTGGATTTTCTGACATGACAGAGAATAATGGAAACTCTGGAATTATCCAGAAAAAATACGAGTATTTTGTAGCGAACTCTCTTCTTTCAGATTGTTACTTTTACCTTGGATATGTAAACAGAAACAACGTGATTAAAATTCGGAATCAAATTCACAAAAACCCTGAATTTATTCATGTATTAAAAGTCGGACTAGATATAGAAAATGATCCCACGGTAATTGATAACCAGGCAACCATATTGATGCAGTCGGCAAATGAAATACTTGGGAATCTAAAGGCTCAGCCATAAGGGTGGGTTACCCTTGATGACCATTTCGATAACTTTTAAAACCCTGTATGGGATCTCCCAAGTATGACCGATGCAGCATGTGGATGCGATTCATCCAAGGAAAATAACACAGAATGCGATTGTGAAATGCAGGGCTCATGTCTTTGTGACGGTAACTGTACTTGCAAAGCATCAGTTTGCAAAGATCACGTAGCATCATTCTGATATAGGTTTTAGAACCTTTTTTTCTTTTATTTTTTAAAAACTAGATCTACTTTTCGTTCTCGTCTTTTATGCCCCATGTCTTGACAAGTTCTTTTTGGAACTTGTCTACCTGTTTTTCATTGAGGGCCAGTCCGCAATTTTTGTGTGTTGGAACTACAACCATGCCGTCTAGCTTAAAGTCTACTTCATACATGTGCACTTTTTCACATTCACACATGTTCGGAATAAAATGAATCCACTATATTTGCTTATTTGAAAGATTTAACTAGATCATTTTTTCTAGCAAATGTATGCGAAAGTACACTGTATTCGCGATTTTTGCATTTTTGTTAATCGTACCTCTTGCTTTACAATCTGCACATGCTACTTCAGGCTCTGATTCTTGGTATCCAGGAAAAGGGCTCAAGCAAGGTGATTACTTTAGTTATAACGTATGCTGGACAGACTGGCATAACTGTGCTCCACTCCAGATGAATTTCTGGGTTAAAAATGAGACAAGCGATGGAAGCGGATGGAATGTTGTGTTTATGGCAGTTGATGGCTCTAACGTACAAAAGGGTATAATGACAATCGGCAAAATAACTCCAGACCCAACATCTTTTGACCCTAACATTTCTGATTATACTGGTGTTTATCGAAGCACTGTATCATGGCTTGATTCTTTTGCAACAAAAGATACTCCAAAAACTTTCAACGTTCCAGCGTGGGGCAGAACTGGTTCAGTGGGTGGACAATCTGTTGGTCCTGTAAGCCATGAAAAAGTTACAGTGGGAGCCGGCACATTTGATACATATGTTTTGGGATGGCACAAAGGTGTAGATAATAAAATCTGGGTAGATTCCAGTGTACCGTTTCCAGTAAAAGCTCTTGTCTATGTGGATGTCAATACAGGTACACCTCCTCCTGATTATACTCTGGAATTATTAAAAATGGGAAATAGCTCAACAGAGCCTGATGTATTAAAAATGTCATCTACTAACATTAGCACGACAAGTGCACAGTGTGAACAGCCAGACATGGAACAGGATTCCGTTCATCAAGTTACTACAACTGATTCAAGTTCAATGGTTGTTGAATATAGATACAGTCCATCCAATCCACATAATGGCTGTCCAATAGAATTCAGATTATCCTTTGAGCAAAACTTTGATCAAAGCCAAAAATTCAGCAATTTACAATATGATATCTTCATAGTTGACAATAATGATCAGAAATTATACTCACTTGCTCAAGACAAGGGCAGAACAGCCTTGTTTGCACCAGTCGGAGATGATGATAATACATTTACCCTGAAAGGAACTACTCCTGTAACTCATTTTGTTATAGCTGCTCTTGGTACTGGACCTGAAGGATCTCTTCCAGATACTAGTTCTGCCGGATTGGTAAGAATTGATGTAAAGACACAGGACTCATTTGGCGGTACCACTGTTAATACTGGACAACCAAACCAAACATCTACCCAAAATAATACTACACCAATGCAAGTATCAATTAGTATTCCACAAGGCTCAACAGACACTAATGGTATTACATATGACAAAAGAGATGTAACAGTAATGCCAGGCACTACTATTACCTGGACAAATAATGATGACAAGCCTCACACTATCACCAGTGGTTCAGCTCAAGGCGGCCCTGATGGCAAGTTTGACAGTGGACTGATACAGGCAGGACAAACATATTCTCATACTTTTACTGATGCAGGATCATACAGTTACTTTGATCAACCCAGTCCTTGGTTATCAGGATCTGTAACAGTAGGTCCAGCAGTACCAGAGTTCCCATTGAACTCAATCATGATAATGGCAATTGTAGTTGGACTGGGAGTTTTATTTGTCAGAGTAAATCCTAGACTACATAAACTGTAAAAAAACTAGTTGAAATAATGCCCAACATAAGAATAGTAGCTATTTTTGCTGTCATCATAATTGCTGCAGTAGCTGGAATTGCATGGCCGTTTCTTTCTACAATGAAGACTGGTTACATATTGCAACCTGTACAGGCAAGCCAGTGGCACATGGGAAAAGGATCGGAATTTGTCCCTGACATGGTATACCAGGTCTCTTTTAACCAGACAAAATTTTCTGCTGACATGAAATTTCTTCCAATCTCTGGGGGAGCTCAGCAACTGTTAGTAAAAATAAATCCAGGCGGTGGAAACGAAATAGACCAGACCGTAAACATTGGTCTTGTTTATGATTTTGTAAATACATCTAACGAATCAAAATCATACTTTGATATTTTGAACCAGTCAATATTTTCCATGAGAGACTATGCAACTGATGCCAAGTTTCTTGCAAAAGATGCCGAGTGGGGTGACCTGTACATTGGAGCAAATGAGGAAAAACTCAAGGTAACTGATTCTGGAAAGATGTCATTTCAGTTTGGTTCTGCAAACGCGTATCTTTTATCATACAGAATAGGGGCTAAAATAAATAAAATCTGGGTAGTTGATAACTTGCCACTTCCTGTAAAAGCTGAAATTTATGATCCTGACGGTAATCTTCAATATACTTACGAGCTAGTTTCGTTAAAAGCCCCTGCGACTCCTGGCTTGACCTCGTAGCAATTTTCAAACAACCAGTCGCAGAAATTTTTGATATTGTCGTTTATTTTTCCCCAGACATGCAACGAGGAAGGCAAGACATCTAGTCTATAATTTTTATCAATCACTCGTACTCCCTCTTTTCCTTCATACATGTATGCATCCTGGATCTGGACGTTTTCTAATAGTTCAATAGCTTTTGATTTTATGGTATCCCTTGGTATTGGAAATGATTTTGCATCTCTTTGGAACACAAATCCAATGTTTTCTGTTCCATAGGATTCATAGTCTTCAATTTTTCCTCTCTCTGGAAAATTGAGTGTAACCTTTATGTTGTATTTTTTTCCAACACCTGTTGCAATTTCGTTAATTGTAGTAAATGCTAAACCTGGGCTCTTTTTTAAGAGAAATCTGATCTGAGGACTGGATGATTTTAGTTCTTCCTGTAGTCTGGAAGATATCTGGGAGAAGCTCATGTTTGTGATCTGGAAATTTTCTCATATATGCATTAGGTTTTGTTTAATGGAAAAACACCAGAAGAACAAGCAGGAATTAAGTTAGATTTAGGTCAAAACAAGATTGAAAACCTTATCAAGTTAGCATCATCAACCAAGTCTAATTGAAATCAATTATTTTGTCATTCTCTATTGTCATACTTTTAGTATGTCAAATATTAGATGTGGAGGCAACTAATTCTACTTCAAAATCAATTCCGCTAGATATCCCAGTATGTGATGCCACAAAGGTTTCTGAATGTACAGATCAAAGCATAATACAAGAAAAATATGACAAACAAATTGGTAACTTGAATATTACAATCGCTAACTTGAATGTTAAAATTGCCAACATGAATGCCAACATGAATGCCAACATGACTAGTTCAACAAATAAAATATCCAACTTGAATGGAAATATTACATTACTAGAAAGTATAGAAATTCCAAGTATTATTCTAGCATTGTTAGGTACAGGTTTAACTATTAATGGCATTGTAAAGCATAGAAGGAATAAAATTTCAAAAACAGAAGAAAAAATACCAATGAGTCGAGATGTACGTTTAGTTTTTTATGGAATAATAATAACAGCATATATGACAATGTTTTACGATATTGCCAAAGACTTACAAAAGAACCCTTACGATTTTCATGATATATCGTTAATAGGAATTGCAGGCTTTGTGTCCCTTTTAGTAGGTGTTGTTACTTTTTTTATCCTTGCTTATAAAAAAATAACATAATTTCAAACCCCGATTTTGCACACAAAGAATTACACGCTTACAAACCCCATTAAATTCCCAAAAGTAAATTTCAAAATGCTTATTAATTGAATATTGAGTTTTTGGGTTCAGATCGTGAGAAGTTTATGGTTCGTAATGTCATCTTATGATCACATCGTGTCCATAAAATTCATGCAATGAACCGTATCTATTTTTTAATTTTTCAAGATTTTTTTCAGAGAAAAATTTCTCATTGTATGCTCCAAATGATTTCTTGCATTGGCTACAATATATTTCCCTCAAACCCACATTACCTATTCCTTCTGATCATCATCAAAAAGTGTAGCGACATTTGCTTTTCCAGTTAATCCTGAAATAATTATGATTGCTATTGAAGTCCAGATTTTTTCAAAGATGTTCTTATCTTTGTTTCTCACAGGTTATCCCAATGGTTTTAGAATCTCTCATTATGTAATTCATAATTGGAATCGGTTTAGTGAATCGAATTACCCTTTTTGGCAAATTATCCACAGTAGTATTGAACGTAATTTGTCTTAAGGTTTCTGGTACTCCGAACAAAACATTATCACTCGTTAAAATTTTTGATGAATTGTCTATGATTTGCGATTCTGATTTTCCTGAACGAATCTCACTAACAATGTATGCACAAAATACATGTAAAGTTTCATGAGTGTTTAGCCTCAAATTTCTTGAGAGCTTGTCTTTGACCATTTCTATGACATTGAGAAAAATTGCCTCATCCTCATCTTTGAATTCAAAGAGTTTGATAGAGGGAAGAATGTCTGGCTCTCCCTCTATCAAGACCTCAATTCTAATCAATTTCTTTTTGGAATCTGGGCTTTGGGTTTGCCAAAGCTGTACGTGTTCCCTGTGCCGCGATAAGATTTTGGTCTTACTGGTCTGCCTTCCGTCTCTCCCTTCTTTGTGAGTGATAGTCCTGCTAGGAGCTCTACTATCAAACGATTTGCAAGCCCTGAAGTGATTCCGCCGCTGTATGAATTACCATCACTTACATCATAGTTGGGGGCTACTTCGACCAAGTCAAAAGCAAACTTGTCTGGATCAAATGAGGATGAAAGTAATCTCATCAATCTCATTCCTTCTCGGGAGGTGAGTCCGTTTGGTTCTGGCTCTCCAGTTCCTGGAGCATATGCTGGGTCAAATGTATCAATGTCCCAACTAATGTATACTGCATCTACATTGTCATTAGCTCTGTCTGCTGCCTCTTTGGCAATTCTGTCTATGCCTAACTCTTCTACATCAAGCATAGTGAACCATTGAAAGTCTTGATCTGCCATCCACTTGTATAGATCTGGGCCTGGCCAGTATCCACGAGGTCCGATTAGGGTGTAATTCTTTCCTTTTAGACATCCTAATTCCATTATTCTTCTAATGTGTGCTCCGTGGTCATACTTGAAACCGCACAGACCCTGTGGTGCACAGTCCGCATGCGTATCGATGTGAATCATTCCTATGTTCTTGTACTTCTTTGCAAAGGCTCGTACGTTTGCAAAAGTGATGGAATGATCACCACCAAGCATGACAGGAATGCCGTCAATATCTAATACTTCTTTAACTTTGTCAGTCATTCTTCTGTGGGATTCTACCACGTCGCCTGGTACAATATTCACATCTCCATAATCAACTGTTTTAAAAACTCCAAATGGATCAACACCTGTTTCGATGTTGAAATGCTCGTACGGGGGAGATGGCACTGTTGAAGCTGCTCTTATAGCTCTAGGCCCATATCTTGCGCCTGGTCTAATAGTTGTACCAAAATCGAAAGGTTCACCTATTATGGCAACATCTGGACGCACTTTTTCCAGCTCTGCCTTATTTTTGAGCAAAGGCAATTTCAAGAACGTAGGAATGCCTACAAAAATTGGTTCGTCGTTGCCCCTGTATGATTCTCCATAAAATTCTGCACCCATATTAATCACTTTAGTATTGTGTTAGTATATACTTAAATTTGTCTAAGTAATCTACGTTTTTAAATATGTTCTACAGTCGAACTTTTTCATACTTGATTCTTAAATTGTGAAAAGTGTTCCGTAATCTACGTGTTAAATCTGATGAAAAAATGATCAAAACATATCAATCCAACTAATATTGCAGCCCAAAATTTATTTGCAAAAGTTTTCTGCGTACATAAAATTTTAAATATACTGGAATTAATAATAGGGGATGGATTTAAGTGGCGTTTACGGGATGTTTGCAGCAATACTTGTTGCAGCCGGATTCTTCTTGTTTGTAGGAATAGTTGGAATAAGAGGAAACAAAAAAGAAGATGAATTACACAAAGTAGAAGAATCTGATTAATCTTAAATTTTCCTAATTTGTTTTTCGTAAATACTAATTTAAATCATAGTGTGCTACATAATTATGGTATGATATTTTCTTGGTTTAAGAAAAATCAGCCAGTAGTTCTTCCAGTAAAGTACAAAAAAGCTTCTAGAAAAGAAGCTTCAGAAGAGTTGGTACAATTGGGAGAAGATCTTGCCAACGATCGGCATTATGACAGAGCCCTTGAATACTTCAACAAGGCTATAGAAATGAACTCAGAAAATGATTTTGCCTGGGGGGATCGTGGCTTGATGTTGGATAAAAAGGGGCGAAAAAATGAAGCATTAGAATCATTTTCTAGGGCATTAGAGATTGATTCATCTAATTCTATAACATGGCACAACAAAGGATTGACGCTCCTGAAATTAGGAAGGCTTGCAGAAGGAGTTGAATGCTTCAACAAAGCCATAGAAATCAATGAAAAATACGCAAAAGCGTGGTACAACAAGGGTCGTGGATTGTCTATGCTGGGAAAAGAAAATGAATCACAAAGAAGTTTTGATACTGCAAGAAAGTTAGATCCGTTACTTTTTGGTAAACTAAAGAAAATGAAGTCTTAGATTTTTGATAACAATTTATTCAAATTTTGTGATTACGAATCATGTGCATCCTAAAAGATGATTCGTTTTCAAAATCCTCTTCGCATGTTATGCATTGATAGATTGTATTTTTATCATGAATTTCTTCTGCATGTTTAAGCAAATCCTCGCGGTCTTTGAATTGCATACCACAAGAACCACATCCATAACTTTTTTTTCCAAACAATTGTAGATTATTAAATTTATTTTTATATAAAAATTTCCTAACATATTGCAGAGCACCGATCTTTCCTGTTTTCACTTGTTTGTCTCTCTTAGTTTTTTGCAAATCATGTTCGTAAGTTATTTTTTATATGAAAATTTTTTTGCTTTATGATTGATCTATTGTTCGACTGTCGAAACTTGTCGAAATACCGGCATATTTATTAATATATAGTTACTAATTATGTGGATGGTTGACGCAATTCCGCTTTATTATCCAATCATCGTCATGGCATTTGTTGGTGTAACTGCATTCATTGGAGTTATTGCAGTAAAATTTGTCAAGAAAAGTAGCAAACGATACATTGTTGCTGGAAAAAGTTTACCGCTTTTCTTCATCGGTACAATGCTTGTGTCAGAAGCAGTTGATGGCAATGCATCTCTTGGAAATGTCGCGTTAACATTCACTGGTGGTTTTTGGGGAGGTGCTGTCATTCCAATGGGTCTAGCTATTTGTCTTGTGTTGACTGGATTATTCTTTGGAAAACGATTTAACCGTATGAATATGATTACACTTGCAGATTTCTACTATAGACGATATGGAAACACTACTGAAGTAATGTCAGGAACTGTCATGGCAGTCAGTTTCATAGTTCTTGTTGCTGGTAACCTTGCAGCAAGTGGATATATTTTATCAGTAGTATTGGGAATACCATTAATTTATGCAATGTTGATTTCAACTGCAGTTGTTTTACTGTATACGTATTTTGGAGGACTATTCTCTTGCGCATACACAGACATCTTCCACATCTATTTAGCTGTGGTAGGATTTTGGGCAGGCTTTTTGTTCTTCATAGGGCCATGGTCTCCAATTCCTGGTGGATTGGACACTATAGTGGCAAATGCTCCGGCTGGATTCATGGACATGTCAGGCTTACTCAATGTAGGTAGTGGGGCTCTGATAAACTGGGCTGCAATAATATCACTAGGATTAGGAGATATTGTAGCGTTAGACTTTATGGAGCGAGTATTTGCAGCAGACGGAGGCCGTACCGCAACAAAGAGCTGTTACATGGGTGCTGGAATAACCCTCCTGATCCTAATACCTGTAACAATGGTGGGAATTATTGGATTTACGTTGGAGCCAAAGCTTTCTGATCCTTATACTCTGTACCCAATTATCGCAATAAAACATGTACCTGCAGTAATTGGTATCCTGATGCTTGTAAGTACAGTTAGTTGTGGTATGTCTACTGCTAATGGTGGCACATTAGCTATAGCAAGTGTATTGTCTAGAAACATGTTGCAACGAAATATTATAGCAAAGTTACTCAAGAGACCAAAACTGACTGATCGACAATTGCTTGTTGCAACAAGACTCTTTGTGATCCCAATGTTCTTTACCGCCTTTGCATTAGGTTATCTCATTCCAAGACCTGGTGCATATCTTGTCTTGGCATTTGATATTGTTTTAGCAGGATGCCTCGTTCCTCTAGTTTTTGGAACCTTTTGGAAAAAATCAACAGCATCTGGTGCTATTGCATCAATTGTAGTAGGTTCTCTAGTACGATTAATCTTATTCTTTGTCATAACTATCGCCCCGTCTGATAGTCCCTACTACCAATATGGTGGACTTGATACAATGATTCCTCCGCTCATATCATTAGCAGTCTTCATACTAGTTAGCCTGGCAACACAAAAAAGAACACCGCCAAGACACGATGTGGTTTATCTTATTCCAAGTGATGCAGATGTGGTTAGCGGAGCCAGTGTTGAGGAATGGACTAATCCTATAGATGTAAGACAAATTTCTAGTACCAATAAAAAAGGACCTGTTTAGGAATTAGAAACGACATGTCTAAGAATAACCAAACTAAAAAACATGGGACGAACACATTCGAAGATTCCAATGTATCTATAAACAAAATACTTGTTGCAATAGACAAATCTGGATACAAGAACAAGGCAACCGCATATGCAGTAACTTTGGCAAGATCATTAGGAGCAGAGTTGACTGTTATTCATGTAATAGCAAAGTCATCATTTGGGGCTACAGGAGATTTACTTGGATATTATAGAGGTGGAAAACTCAAGGCCTATCAAGATGCACTAAAGAGTGAAGCCGAAAAATTACTCAAAAAAGCAGTAGAATTTGGTGAGAAGGAAGGAATACAGATGCATTCTGAAGTTATAATGGATTCATCAGCCGAGAAAGCAATCATAGATTATGCTAAAAAACAGAAAATAGATTTGATTGTAGTTGGAACCAAGGGCATGACTGGAATTGAAAAATTCCTCATGGGTAGTGTTGCTAATGATGTTATAACATATGCACATTGTCCAGTATTAGCTATACGATAGTCAAAATAGATTTTGTAGTTACAGTTCGATTGTCGAACTAGTTAAGACGCTTTGTGAGTATATTTTTAACATAATCCGTAACCTCTAATCCATTTTGAGAGGCTTGATCATTTAATTGATCCCACATTTTTTTATCAAATTTCTTCTTTGGATTAAAAACAAGACGTATAGTCAAAAGACCTTTTGGTGCTCCGCGCTTTACTCCTGTTTTTATCATTACTTCTTGAAGTCTTCCTTCTGATACTGCATTAACCAATTTTTCTTGTAATGCTTTTGGCTTTCTTGCAATCTGTATTGCTTCGTAAAGTGTTATCTCTCCACTCTCTAATGCTTGTTGCAATGGTTCTGCTAATGTCAAA
>Ga0207140_1069_pt1 | contig 15806 bp, 13 predicted proteins | sample Alteio_BWMinHeat_4_FD_153528 | JGI IMG/M metagenome (GOLD analysis project Ga0207140, IMG submission 153528) | Enriched cells from forest soil in Barre Woods Harvard Forest LTER site, Petersham, Massachusetts, United States -... | ecosystem: Environmental > Terrestrial > Soil > Temperate forest >... | reverse complement strand
AAAAGAACTTTCCCGCGGCAGAAAAATGCTTCTTAAGGAATGATTGATGCTGAGTGTCTGGTCCATGATTGTCCCCTTAAATCTCGATAATGCCTGTATCATAATGACTAATTTCGAGCTTGTCTAAGAGGAATTTCCTCCCCTCCCTAACCCTCCCCTCCAGAAAAAACACTGGAGTGGAGGGGAGTTCTAATTCGCGACGGTGTGATGGTGTGTAATGGCTGCTTAGGACATGATCCCCTCACCTCCACGCCTTTTTGTGGAGGTGAGGGGGCAGGGGAGAGGAGGAAGTTTGGGTTCACATCATTTCATAGTTCGGGCCGCTGCCACCTTCCGAAGGTGTCCACACAATATTTTGTGTTGGGTCCTTGATGTCACAAGCCTTGCAATGTATGCAATTGCCGCCATTAATTTGCAGACGGGGTTCATTATTTTCGTTATATAAAATTTCATACACGCCGGCAGGACAATAACGCGTTTCTGGCGCAGCATAATCTTTAAAATTAATATTGATGGGCACACCGTATCGGTCTTTTAACTTCAAATGATAAGGCTGGTTTTCATCATAAGAAACATTCGCGAGATATAACGATGTGCTTAAATCAAACGTAATTTTATTATCGTGTTTTGGATAAACAATTTTTTCGCACGCAGCGGCTTTTTTTAATTCTAAATTGTCAGGCAATTTATGATGTAAGGTCCACGGTGCACGGCCGCGCAAAATATACGTATCCAATGCCGCATACGCTAAACCCGGCAATAAACCCCAACGCAAGGCCGGACGAATATTGCGTGCTGTATACAAATCTTCCCATAACCAACTCATTTTTAAATTTTCGGGATAAGCGCTGCATTCGTGCTGCGCTGATTGCAGCATGGGGAACAAACTGTCGGCGGCAACCATGCCGGATTTCATCGCATTATGAATGCCTTTTATTTTTGGCACATTTAAAAATCCTGCGGCATCACCCACAATTAAACCACCCGGAAACGTGAGTTTAGGAAGTGATTGTAAACCCCCTTCAACCAATGTGCGTGCGCCATACGCAATGCGGCGTCCTTTTTCCAAGAGCGAACGAATAACCGGATGTGTTTTAAAGCGTTGAAATTCTTCGTATGGATTCAGATACGGATTGTGATAATCAAGTCCCACGACAAAACCAACCGAGAGTAAATTTTTTCCCCAGTGATAAGCAAACGCGCCGCCGTATGTTTTGAAATCCAGCGGCCAACCGATGGAATGCAAGACACTGCCAGCGCGGTGACTATCCTCTGGAATTTCCCAGATTTCTTTGATGCCTAAACCGTATGTTTGCGGATCGGATTTTTCCCGTAAATTATATTGCTGGAACAATAATTGCGTTAATGAACCGCGGCAGCCTTCGGCGAGGATAACTTGTTTGGCGCGCAATTCAATGCCGGGTTGAAATTGCGGTTTGGGTTGGCCTTTTCTATCCAGACCTTTGTCGCCAGTAATGACACCGCACACGCGCTCGCCTTCGTACAACAATTCGGTTGCGGCAAAACCAGGAAAAATATTGACGCCAAGATTTTCCGCCTGCTGCGCGAGCCAGCGACAAAATTGTCCCAGACTGATGATGTAATTACCGTGGTTGCGCATTTGCAACGGCGTCGGTAATTGCCAGGATTTTTTTTCAGTGAGAAATAGAAATTGATCGTGCGTGACGGGCGTGTGCAGCGGCGTTTCTTGTTCGCGCCAGTCAGGAAATAATTCATCCAGTGCGCGCGGTTCCAGCACGGCGCCAGAAAGAATATGCGCGCCAACGTCTGCGCCTTTATCAATAATGCAGATAGTTAATGGCTGGCCGTGTTTTTCACCCAATTGCGCAAGACGTATGCCAGCGCAAAGACCGGCAGGGCCTGCACCCACAATGACGACATCAAATTCCATTGTTTCTCGGTTCATACATTTCCTTATTGAAACATTTCAATTGCGACAGCCGTCGCTTCACCGCCGCCTATGCATAATGATGCAATGCCGCGTTTTAATTGATTGCGTTTGAGTGCAGCGATCAATGTGACCAGAATGCGCGCGCCAGTTGCGCCAATCGGATGGCCCAATGCGCAACCGCCACCGTGAATATTCATTTTTTCGCGTGGAATTTTTAAGTCATGCATGATAGCGAGCACGACGACAGCAAACGCTTCGTTGACTTCAAAGAGATCGACATCAGCCACGCTCCAATTTATTTTTTGCATTAATTTACGCGTGGCATCAATCGGCGCCGTGGTAAATTCAGCCGGTGCTTTGGCGCTGGAAGCGTGCGCGATAATACGTGCGAGTGGTGTCAAGCCGCGCTTTTCTGCTTCGGATAAACGCATGAGAACGAGCGCCGCTGCGCCATCCGCGATTGAACTCGCATTGCCTGCCGTGACGGTGCCATCTTTCATGAACACGGGAGAAAGTTTGGGAATTTTTTCTGGATTGACACTGAAAGGATGTTCGTCGGTCTCGATAATTTCTTCACCTTGTTTGGTTTGTTGTACCAGCGACACAATTTCATCGGCAAATGCTTTATCGCGTGTCGCGTATTGCGCGCGCTCAAAAGAACTGATGGCGTAATCATCCTGTTGCTTGCGCGTGAATCCGTATTGTTGCACGCACTGTTCCGCGAAATAACCCATAGGACGGCCTTTATCATACGCATCTTCCAGACCATCCAACATCATGTGATCGTACAATTCACTCTTGCCAAGACGATAACCCTGACGTGCTTTCAGCAGCAAATAAGGCGCGTTCGTCATGCTTTCCATACCGCCCGCGACGATCACATCCGTTGAACCGACCAGTAACTCATCATGCGCGAACATGACGGCTTTCATGCCGGATCCGCAAACTTTATTGATAGTCGTACAAGGTGTGGTTGCAGCAATATCTGCACCGATTGCGGCTTGTCGAGCAGGTGCCTGGCCCTGTCCAGCCGGCAACACACAACCCATGATGACTTCATGAATATCACTCGGCGCTAAGTGGGCCCGTTCGACGACTGCCTTGATAACTTGCGAGCCTAATTTGGTAGCCGGAAAATCTTTTAATGCTCCCAGTAAATTGCCAATCGGGGTCCGCGCGATACTGACGATAACAATAGGGTCTTGTTGTTTCATTTGGGTTCCTAACATTGAAAAGCCCCTAGTCTAGCTGAATTAAGGCCACTCGAAAATTAATTTTAGGTAAAAATGAAGGACTTACTGGCTTAGTTTGCTTAACTTTAAAAAAAGCCTCTTTTTTGTCAATTTTGCCGGTAAAATACCCAAAAAATAATAATTGGTTAAAATTTGATAATTTAGTGTATCAATAAGATTTCCTTAACTTTTTCTGAATACACTAAAAAAAAGCCAATGGGGGAACTTTATGCAATCCGGACAAGAATTACCTTCAGGACGCGAGTCATCAGTAAAGAGATATGAATTACCTTCATTAGAAGCGTTGATTGGTATTGATCTGGAGAATGACTATCCGGGTAAAAAGAATCCCCAACGTCAGGCGTTTATTAAACTTTATAAAAACCTGGTAGCGAAAACAGCCGATACTGCTGAAACAGAAAGACAGCAAATTTTAGCCGGTGCATTGTTATTCGAATATTTAGGAATTGTCACAAGCTACTCCTCAGAAGAAGCGGCGAAATACCAACCCGGTTATCTTTATAATTCCGGCAGTCGCATGCATGACTTGTTGCGGAAGAAATTAAATTTTGACAACGGTCGTTTATCCAGTTACGAACAACTTATTCTTTTATCCAAATTATATAATTTTGTAAAAACAACGATGTCTGATGATTTATCAGATGGTGTTCATTGGAAATACAAACAACAATTACTCGATGCCATCAAGCCCTTGTTGAATCTGCTGTTGCAAAACCAACACAAGACCATTGAAGAAATATTATCGGCTCGTCCACCACTTGCCGAAATGATTGCAAAATCTGAAAAAGCAACAAAAGAGTATGAAAAAAAAGGATCACATGCCTATTCATATTTTCAAGATCCAAAACGTCCGTTGCAACTCATGCTGATTAAGTTTGTGAATGATAGTTGCCGGGAAGTGTATGGTAATGATGTTGACAATAGCGAACAACAATATGACATCCGGATGGGGCTGTATTATTATCTAGGCAAACAAAGCAACCGCGGTACGTTGCATGATATGTGCAAGAGCATCATGAATAAGACGACCCTGACAAGCATCAAAGAAGAAGAATACAATGCTTGGCAAGCGCAGTTATTGCAACATTTAGAATATGTTAAAACCAATCATGCTGATTTTCTAAAGAACTGGCAAACAGAAAATCCTAAACGTAAAGAATTTGCCGTATTTTTGGACCAAGTCCAGTCTGATCTACTTAAAAATTCGATGGATGCTAAAGTCAAGGAACTGGATCCATCGAAAGACAATGTTCATGCTATCTCACGAACGGCTGCGCGATACGGTGTTGATTTTGCTTACTCGACGGCAGCACAAAGTGTGCTGGAATTCTTGGGTGTTACCACAATGGATGCCGGAGCTGGGGCAATTGGTTTTGTGTTGGGTGGTCCTGTTGGCGCGCTAATTGGAGCACAACTTTCTGCTCTCATCAGAAATAAAGTGATACCGGATGGAGCCAAGTATTATTTTTGCGGCAACTTCTTAAACTCAGTGAGCGATACCATCGGCGATGTGACAGGTGAAGCGACTGCAACCGTGTATAAATACACACTGCAAACACCGGTAGAAGGTATGGGTTCACTGATTAAATCCTTGCTTGAGATTTATCAAAGTGTCGAAAAGCCGGAAGTATTGGAAGACAAAGCTGCTTTAATTGAAGCATTGATGTCATTACCAGACGATGTGTTTTCAGAAAAACAGAAAGAAGTGATGGTTTACACGCATCAGTTTGGGAAAGTACCGGAACAAACTGTTATTGAATTGGATGATACGGAAGAATATAAATCCGTCATGCAAGGACCTTAACCGTTTTCCTCAAAGCCCAGTTCGACCAAAATACACGGTCCCTGGGCAATCACATTGATGCCATGTTGTTCGCAAGCCTGAATGGCAGCTTTACTCTCCGCACCCGGTTGCATCCAGATATTTTCAATCTTTTTCGCAATAGCTTGCTGCACAATTTTTTCAGTTACCGCGGGTGGCGTGATGATGGAAATACTTTTTACGCTATCAGGCAGACTTTGCAGATCAGGGTAACACGACACGCCTTCAACAATTTTTTCGTTGGGATTCACGGGATAAACCTTTTTGGCATGTTGCAGATAAGTGCGCAGTACTTTATTGCCATATTTTTTACGGTTGCTTGAAGCCCCCACGACGGCAAAAGCGGGTGATGAAAAAAATTGTTCGATGTTATTCATGGCTGCCTTAAATGACAATGTCGTTGTAATTGGGCTCGTCCGTAATTTCTGGTACTTGCTGCGTGTAAATAATTTTACCGTACTCATCAATCACAATCACCGCGCGTGATAGTAAACCTGCTAATGGGCCTTCAGCGATGGCGACGCCGTAATCTCTGCCAAATTGCTGATGGCGAAAAATGGAAGCGGGTACGACATTCGCCAAATGTTCGGCCGAGCAAAAACGTTTTTGTGCGAAAGGTAAATCGGCTGAAATGCAGAGAATCAGGATGTTCGGCGACTTTTCAGCAATTTCATTAAACCGCTGCATGGCGGCGGCGCAAGTCGGCGTATCCAAACTGGGAAAAACGTTTAAAACAATTTTTTTGCCAATATAATTTTCAAGCTTGAGCTCGCCCAAATCAGTTTTCGTAACAGTAAAATCAGGAGCCCGTGTGCCGATTTCGGGTAATGAACCCACCGTATGCAATGGCTGTCCTCTAAACTTGATAAGCGTCATGGTTCGTCCTTGTTGGTTCACAGTTCAGTTATTATTCTATTGCTTGTTATATTTTGCAATGAAGAAGATTCTAACCGTTTACTACAATACCATTGCCTGCGTCTTTGATACGAATTTTTTTCTTAACTTCTTTTGTGTTTATCTTTTGGATGTTGCTTTTGTTTGGTATGTGCATAAGTTTTTAATACAGCATTTATAAGGGTTTGATAACCCCTTCCCTGATGTTTAAAAAATTCAAGGACATCATGGTCAATTCTCAAAGTGATACTATCCTTCTTCTGTGGAAGTGTCACAATTTCCTTTTTAAAAAAGGACTCATCCAGTGGTGGTATATCAGAATAATCAATATCCGCATCGGTCATTTTATCCAATCTCTTTAAGTCGCTTGAAGTAGATTTTCTTTTCGCGCTCATTGGCTTTCCTCATTGAAATAATACGTGTTACAAGATCGCGTTGAGTATGTACAATGACACACACTCGATTTTTTAATTCACCTAATGTTATAAAGCGCTCCTCGCCATAATCTTCCCTATCATCCTTGAAAGAAATGGTCTTACTTTGAAAAACAAACTCGGCGTCTTCAAAGCGTAGTCCATGTTTTTCATAGTTAATTTGATTTTTTCTTTTCGTTCCATTCAAGTTTCATATTAATTGTAGTTACATTTTGTTGTTACGTCAATGGGGTCAATGGGAATTATAGCTAGGCATAAAAACTGAGTTAACATCATGTTTTTATGTATTTTTTACAGATGTTCTTGAAATGGTAAGAATTTCGAATGGATCCGGAGACATTTCAGCTGTCTCTTCAACTCATCCGCATTGGCAAAATAACCAATTCCTTGCCATTCATATGTAAATTACGCTGCAATGTCAGCGGTGTTTCATTATGCAGAAAACGTGTTATAAAATTATCTTTTTCGAAAATCAATTTGCTGGAAAAGAAAATACAATTGGAATATTTTTTACTGACGTCAACGGCCAACTGCGACAATTCTTCAACGGTATCGGTGCCAAACGCGGCATACGCTTCCGCGGCCATGCCATATTGCTGGCAGTAATCAACAAAGTATTGCAGGTTTTCATTTACTTGTTTGCGCATATCTTCCAATGTCGTTTGCCCCGCGAAACTTTCTACGTCGACAATGCCAGCGCTTAAAAATACGAAATTTTTAAAATGCCTGGGGAACATACGGATGACGTTTAATAATGTATGCATGGCGACACCGGGGCTTTTGCCGACAAAAATGACCGCAGTCGGTTGTTGCGGGTCGATGGTGACTGGACTAAGCGGATGCACGATGGGTTGTTTTAATTGCGTGTCCAATTGCAGCAGTTTTTTATTAAACCGGTTGTAATGACGTTTGATGAGCAGACAAACAAAAATCACGGTGCAGGTGACGATAACAGTCAACCAGCCGCCGGATTCAAATTTTGAAATCAATGTTATGCACAGAATGCTACTCGTAATTAAGAAAGCAAAAAAGGAAAATACCAATCGGCCTAGCCAGTTGGAAGAGGCTTTATTACGTTCTTTTGCCCAGTACACACACAAACCAAACAAGGACAATGAAAAGGTGATAAACACATTGATACTATACAAAACGACGAGTAATGAAACTTTTCCCTGGCACCAGATCAGTATTGCGATAGCAAACAGACCAAATAAAAATAAACCATTTTGAATGACAAGACGCGTGGAAAGATGACGAAAACGGTTTGGCATCCAGCCATCGATCGCCATGTTGGCGAGTACGCTCGGGCCTGCGAGAAAGCCTGTGTTTGCAGCGACGAATAATAAGCCTGCCTCAAATAATAATGTCAGCAGCAGCATGATTTTGCCAGTTTGGGAATCACCTAAAATAGAATGAAACACGACTGCATTGAGTGTTTGACCTGGGACAGGGTGCGGTTGCCAGAGCAAAAATAACAGAATAATGCCGCCTGCGGTCATGCTCAGTGATACCGCCATGTAAAACATGGTCCACTTGCCTGTCGCAACACGCGGCTCGCGCAAACGGTTTACGTTGTTGGAAACGGCCTCAAGACCGGTGTATGTTCCGCTGCCCAGCGAATAAGCATGCAAAATCAGCGCCAATACGGGCATCCAGCCGTACGTTGCGATGGACTGCTTTGTTTCAGCTAACGTATTGGGAATGATGATGGATAAACTTTCATGGTGAGCAATGATGCCATATAAAATTAAAAAAACGTGAATAATGAAAAAACCGAGAAAAATCGGCATGAGAAATTTGATCGATTCTTTCATGCCGCGCATATTAAGCAGCAACAGGAAAAATATCAGGGCCACTTCAGCGATTAGTTTGTATTGTGCAAATGTCAACGGCAGCAAACTAAATGCGGCATCCATTGCGCTGGCGGTTGAGACGGCAATAGTCAATGTATAGTCGACAATCAAGGCCGCCCCTGATATCAAACCCATATAAGGGCCAAGCAAATGTGATGCGACTTTATAACCACCACCGCCGCTTGGAAATAACTCAATTACCTGGTTATAACCAACTGAAATCACGAACACGGTAATAAATGTTGCGATCGCAATATACAACGCAAAATGGGTATGTGAACCAAGCGCCAGGTAGGCTTCTTGTGGACCATAACAAGAAGAGGATAAACCATCGGCGCCTAAGCCTATCCAGGCAAAAAATGCGATCAGTGAAACATGGCGCATAATTTGTGGATTAAATGGATTTAATGGATGGCCCAGCAATAGCTGTTTAATTTTTCTTGCGACTGGCATACAGCGTTCTGTCCTTGATGGTTATCTCATTTTTTCCAAACGTTCGATGCGTTTCTCAAGCGGCGGATGACTGGAAAATAATGATAGCCAGCTAGAATGATGTGAAATTTTTAGCGCGGCCAGAGAAGGCGCCCTGTCATCTTCGATGTCTGCGCTTCTTTGCAAACGCTGTAATGCTGAGATCATATTGGTGCGTCCAGCGAGTTTCGCGCCGCCCGTATCTGCACGATACTCGCGCCAGCGTGAATATGCAGCAACTAATAGTGAGCCCAATATCGTAAATAAAATATCGAAGACAAATGTCAGGAGATAATAGGTGCCGTAAGATATTTCATTGCGGTCATCACTGCGTGACATGGCAATCGAAATTGCGTATGCCGCGATGCGGGACAAGAACAAGGCAAATGCATTGACGACACCTTGCACGAGCGTCATGGTCACCATGTCGCCATTGGTGATATGAGAAATTTCATGGCCAAGTACACCCTCAATTTGTTCACGGTTCATGCTTGAAAGTAATCCCGAGGAAACAGCAACGAGTGCGCTATTGCGAGATGGCCCGGTGGCGAATGCGTTTAATTCGGGTGAATTGTAAATACCCACCTCCGGCATGGTTTTTAAACCGGCTTTGCGGGCTAAACTATAAACAACTTCGAGTAAAAATTGTTCTTCACGAGTCGTATGTTTGGGGTCGATAATCACAACGCCCATGGCCATTTTTGCCATAAATTTGGACATGAACAGCGAGATAAATGCGCCTCCCGTGCCCCAAATAGCACAAAAAATAGCCAGCTGCATATAATTTATGCCATAAGCTGTTAAATAAGAATGGAGTCCCAGCGCACTGGTGATGATAGAAATAGTCGCGATAACCAATAAATTGGTGGCCAGAAATAACAATATTCTTTTTAACATAAAATCCTCGCTTTAAAGCACCATCGAGTGGTTCTTGAAGGGCATAATTATATATTGTTTTTTTGTTTGGCGTCATCTTGACATGAATAATGTCCCTGGGTTGCTTTGTCGGGCACGGGCACGACAAAGCGCAACCCGGGGACAAACTGCTATTTCGGCTGCATGCGTATTGCGCCATCCAGGCGAATGACTTCACCATTTAACGCGGTAATTTCGATAATTGACTGAACGAGTTGGGCGTATTCATCTGCGAGTATTAAACGTTTTGGAAAAGGCACCATCGCGGCAAGTGATGCGCGCGCTTCGGGTGATATTTTCGAAAACATGGGTGTGTCAACCAAGCCTGGTGCAATGGTCATCACACGAATGCCAAACTGTGCGAGTTCACGCGCGGCTGGCAAGGTGAGTCCAACGATTGCGCCTTTTGAGGCGCTATAAGCGGTCTGGCCAATTTGTCCTTCGAATGCGGCGACAGATGCCGTATTGATGATGATGCCGCGTTCTTCCGAATCGCCAATTGTGGTGAGCGGTATCATGTTGCCAGCGGCAATGCGCATGACATTGAATGTGCCGACGACATTGATATCCAATACTTTGCGAAATTCATCCAGGGGCATCGCCCCTTGCTGATTGATCATGCGCCGGCCATGGACGATGCCCGCGCAATTAATGCAAATGCGTGCGGGCCCAAATTCTTCCTTGGCGCGAGCAATGGCTTGTTCGACGCTATCCGGATCAGCCACGTCGCATTGCAGCGCAATGCCCTTAATTTCTGTCGCTATCTTATCAGCCGCGTCCTTGTTTAAATCCAGCAGCGCCACTTTTGCGCCCAAACGACTTAATCTTCTTGCGGTTGCGGCACCCATGCCCGATGCACCACCCGTCACAATTGCCGCGCAATTTTTAATTTCCATACTTACTCGTTCCTTACATTTTTCATGTGCGCATTATCATATAGAAAAATTTATTATTCCAGTGCACAATGCAATTCCGCAGAACGATTAGATTAGAGGGACCGTTATGGAAAAAATTCTTGTCGCTGTAAAAAGAGTAGTCGATTACAAAGCATCGATTCGCGTGAAGGCGGATGGCTCGGGCGTCGAAACTGCCAATGTCAAAATGTCGATGAATCCCTTTGATGAAATTGCACTGGAAGAAGCGGTTAGAATTAAGGAAAAAGGCCTCGCGAAAGAAATTATCGCTGTAACGATTGGCACTGATGCGGCGCAGGAAGTCTTGCGCACTGCGCTTGCGATGGGCGCTGACAAAGCTATTTTAGTGAAAGTTGAAACCGAAGTGCAGCCGCTCGCTGCTGCTAAAATATTAAAAGCGCTTGTACTGCAGGAAACGCCGCAACTGGTTATTTTGGGGAAACAAGCGATTGATACCGACAATAATCAAGTCGGACAAATGCTTGCCGGTTTACTGCAATGGCCGCAGGGAACGTTTGCTTCAAAACTGGATTTTCATGATGACAGTGTCAGCGTCGTGCGTGAAATTGATGGCGGTCTTGAAACCTTACTACTTAAATTACCGGCTGTTATCACAACAGACTTGCGTTTGAATGAACCACGTTATATTTCACTGCCCAATATCGTGCAGGCAAAACGTAAACCTTTAACTACCATCACGGCGGACAGTTTACAAATTAATAGTGCGCCAACCATTAAAACACTGCGTGTTGCCGCGCCAGAAAAACGCCGCAGTGGCGTACGTTTGGAAAGTGTTGCTGATCTTATTAATCGGTTAAAGAATGAAGCGCAGGTGATATGATGAAAACATTACTTATTGCGGAACATGACAATCAAACGATCAAGCCAGCGACATTACACACGCTCACGGCGGCAAAACAATTAAGTGATAACATCGATATTCTCGTCATAGGTTCAGACTGTCATGCTGCTGCACAAAATGCTTGCGAATTACCATTCGTCAAGCGCGCATTGCTTGCTGATAATCCAGTGTATGCACATCAACTTGCAGAAAATTGCGCGACATTAATTGCCGAACTGGGTAAAGATTACGATTATATTTTAGCGGGCGCGACGACGTTTGGAAAAAATCTGTTGCCGCGTATTGCCGCCATGCTGGATGTGGCGATGGTGAGCGATGTCATGCAAATCACTGTGCCTGACACATTTGTGCGGCCTATTTATGCTGGCAATGCCATTGCGACTGTGCAGTCGCAAGATCGCATTAAATTATTAACCATCCGCACGACGGCTTTTGCGATACCAACGGAAAAAAATTCTGCCGCAGCCGCGATTGAAAAAATAACGCAAGTGATTCCGAATGAATTAGCGCGTTTTGAAAGCCAAACATTAACGCAATCGAAACGGCCGGAGTTGACGGCGGCACGCATCATTATTTCGGGCGGCCGCGGTCTAAAAAGCGCGGACAATTTCCATTTATTGGAAGAAGTGGCAGACCGATTAGGCGCTGCAGTAGGTGCATCACGTGCAGCGGTGGATGCCGGTTTTGCGCCAAATGACTATCAAGTTGGGCAGACGGGTAAAGTCGTTGCACCTGATTTGTACATAGCGGTGGGCATTTCGGGAGCGATCCAGCATATTGCTGGCATGAAAGACAGCAAAGTTATTGTCGCGATTAATAGCGATCCCGAAGCGCCTATTTTTCAAATTGCGGATTATGGCTTGGTGGGTGATCTTTTTAAAATTCTCCCTGAATTACGCAATGAACTTGATAAAACAGGCAGTTAGAACCGCTTGAACCCTCTCCTCTACAAAAAAACGTGGAGGAGAGGGAAAAGCCAGCTCCGCGTGCTTAGCCTGCAGTTTGTCTTTTTACTTTCGAAATGGCTGTAAATTGCTATAATTATGAATGAACCAGGTGAATGCGACGAGGACAGTCATGCCCACAAACAATTCAGATGATAAATATAAAAAAAATGCCCTGCTGCGTCAGCTTGAGGAAACCGAAGGTGAATCGGGTGAATCAGGCCAAGGCGGTAAAAGTGGCCAGATCGAGTTTCGCGATTTTCTCGCGAGCACGGAAAGCACGCGTGATGATTTATTATCACGCGACGAAATAAGACATCTTTTAATTGTTCATGAAAATGTCCACGAAGCGCACGTTAAAAAACAGAAAATACTGAAAGAAAATCGTCAGGCAGTCAAGGAAGGAAAAATTTCTGTTGAAAACTATCGGCAGGGACTGGGGAATAGTGCCAATTCACAATATAAAGTTAATCCTAAACTAGCTGATAAAGCACAGTTTAGCGGTATTGATCGACAAGAAAATCCATTACCAAATGAAAATATAGCTGACACCAATCAAGACAAACGTCAGGAATTAGACTACCAATATCGTTTGCGCTATCAACCGCAAAATGCGCCGAAGTTTATTCCTCCCCGACCAACTCCATCTTAAAGTAACCGAGTTACAATATGGTATCGCTTGCTGATACAATTTTAGAAGAAGACGTGAGCAGTGTAAAACAGCTGCTGCGTTATAGTCATGAAATAAATCAGATTGATGAATACGGTTTTACGCCGCTGATTGAAGCTGCAATTGTTGATAATCTTGAAATTAGTAAATTATTATTGAGTCAGGGTGCTGATCCCAACCTGCCCGATGTGACAGGTGGCTGCGCGCTGCAATGGGCGGTTGAAAATCATGATATCGCTTTATGCCAATTGTTATTGGAAAATCACGCCAATCCCAATTCCTATAATTTAGCCGGACAACCGGTGTTGGTAATGGCTATACTGCGTCAGCAGCATGAATTGAAAAATTTATTGGTTCATGCCGGTGCTGATCTGACCTTTGCCCAGGATTACATTAATACAAAATTATTGGGGCACATGTATGAATTGATTGGCACGGTCAGCATCATTGATCCACAAAACAATTTTGTTGAAGTGGATTTTGAAGGTTTTTTTCTGGAAATCACGCTTGGTCTGATCGCGGATTCCGTGTTTCATTTTCAAAATCATTTTGCAGCACGTCAATTACGACGTTATTCGGGACTCGCGCAGTTTATCGTGCAAGTCATGGAGCGTGCATCACAGCTTATCAAGTACCAGCAATATCTTGTTGATGTCAGTAAACACCAAAAACAAATTAATTCGCTCATACGTCAAGAACCTCTTTTGATACCGGTGGGTTATGAAGGGCATGCGATAACGTTTATTCTTTACGGCAACACCTGGGTGAAATGCGATCGGCGTGAAGACAGTCGTTTATATGACAATATCATGTTTTACCGCATTAATAATATGCAAAATGTCACGCCGGAATTATTAAAAGCATTGATATATGAAAAACAAAGCAGCGCATTTATTAATAATGAGCTGGATGAATTGCTGGGATTGGAAGCGGTCACGGAATTGAAAGTGGATGCGCAAATTAGCGGTAATTGTTCCTGGGCAAATGTTGAAGCGGCGATTCCGGCCATGTTTTTTTTAGTGATGATGGAAATGAATAAAAATATTTCTAACACGGCTTATTACAAAACATTGGCGTTAAATTTTTATTCGCGCTGGCGCGAATGGAACAAGGACCGTGCCCTACATTTTTGTATCGAAAGCTTTGAAAATGCCGATCGTATTCGCAAAGCCTCCAAGGCTGAGATATTGGCTGCTATTTTATTTCAACGCTGCACATCACAATCAGCTGAGGACCGCGATAGAATGGACCGCATTTTAGCGGTTTTAATGCATTCACCTTATGAATATATCATTCGAAATTATGTGCGTGTTTATTACTACGAAAGCAATACACCGGAAGGTAAACAATTCTTTGAGATGCTCAAAGACCGCGGCTATCTGCCTTAAGCACCTACTCTAGTCTAGCCAAAAACGATCCATTCTGGGATAATGCCGCTCCGTTTTGAAAAAATTAACTAATTTTATATGGCTTGCTCGAGGAGATGCTGATATGGAAAAAATTTATAAAAAACATATTGCTTTTCAAAATAACTTGCTCATTGTTGGTTTTGGCAGTATTAGCCGCGGCATATTACCGCTGATTTTTCGCCATATTGATATCAAGCCGGAACAAGTTACTATCCTCACTAAAAAAGCCGAGGGCCCTGAAATCGCCGCTGAATTTGGCGTGAAAGTTATTCTTGCCGCCCTGAATCCGGAAAATTATCAGACACTACTGGCAAAGCATTTAAAACCAGGCGATTTTTTATTGAATTTGTCGGTCGATGTATCAAGCGCCGCGTTAATTCAATTCTGTCAACAAAACGATGTGTTGTATCTTGATACCTGCATTGAACCATGGGAAGGTGGTTACGTGGATGCCGCACTTTCTTCATCGCAACGTTCCAATTACGCGATACGCGAAACACTCTTGCAGCAAAAAAAATCTAAGCAACAATCCACCGCATTAGTCACGCATGGCGCCAATCCCGGGCTCGTTTCGCATTTTGTTAAACAGGCCTTATTAAACATTGCGCGCGATACCGGCAAATCATTGCCAACACCGCAGACTCGTGAAGAATGGGCGACGTTTGCAAACGCGTTATCTATTAAAACAATTCATATCGCAGAACGTGATACGCAAAAAACTAATTATTCCAAACAATCCGATGAATTTGTGAATACCTGGTCGGTAGATGGTTTTGTCGCGGAAGGTTGCCAACCTGCTGAGCTTGGCTGGGGCACACACGAGCGTCATTGGCCGCATGATGCCTGCGCGCATGAATCAGGCTCAGGCTGTGCAATTTATTTGAATAGGCCCGGTGCAACGACACGTGTACGTACGTGGACACCGTTATCGGGACCTTTTCATGCTTATTTAATTACGCACACCGAATCCATTGCAATTGCGGATTATTTCACTTTAAAAAATGGCGACGAATTATTTTATCGTCCAACTGTGCATTTCGCTTATCATCCGTGCGAAGAAGCTGTATTGTCCTTGCAGGAATTTGTCGGTAAGGAATGGCAGCAGCAAGCGCGGCAGCGCATTTTATATAACGAAATTATCGATGGCTTTGATGAATTGGGTGTGTTGCTCATGGGACATGAGAAAGGCGCATACTGGTTTGGTTCGCAATTATCGATTCAGCAAACACGTGAATTAACGCCTTATAATAATGCGACGGGCTTGCAGGTTGCGATTGGCGCATTGGCTGGCATGATTTGGGTGATAGAAAATCCACGCCTTGGACTCGTTGAACCGGATGAAGTGGCATTTGATTATATTCTCAATATTGCCACACCGTACTTGGGTAATGTCGTCGGACATTATACGGATTGGACACCGCTTTCCAATCGCGGCAAACTTTTTCCCGAGGAA
>Ga0207140_1068_pt1 | contig 15833 bp, 13 predicted proteins | sample Alteio_BWMinHeat_4_FD_153528 | JGI IMG/M metagenome (GOLD analysis project Ga0207140, IMG submission 153528) | Enriched cells from forest soil in Barre Woods Harvard Forest LTER site, Petersham, Massachusetts, United States -... | ecosystem: Environmental > Terrestrial > Soil > Temperate forest >... | reverse complement strand
TTATACAACGACACAAGATAGTTGGTCTGCTTTTATCGAATTTGTAGAAATTTTCCGTCATGAGGGAAAAATTCGAGCGAACAGAGAAGACTTGGATTTATGGAAAAAATTAAAAGCCGGTGAGACAGTGCTATTGGTGGGTAATTTGTCAATTAAAGAAAGTAAATTTTTACAAACTTTAATGCAAGAACCCGCTTATTTATTTGTGAATGGAGAGCGAGTTTACATTAAGGGTAAATTATTGTGGGTACATGATTTGAAACAAAAGCAAGAGCATTTAAATATTCAAAAAATGACTTATTCTGCTTCGCTTGAGTCTTACAAATCACAGTTATGCGCAGACCTGAATGTGGAACACCTAGATAAGTATGCATGGAAACCACTTTTTTATGTCATTAATGAAATGAAAAAAACTCAATCAATTAATTCAGACTATTTAATATCGTATCAAAAAATTAAGCAGCTTTATCATGCAATCAATGCTGATAACAAGAGAGAAATGAAATCTTTTTTAACCTATCATTATCGAAAAGATAAAAATCAAGTTAAGCATAATTTTTTTCTTAAAAATTTAGTGAAAAAAGTGATAGAACAGGATGATTCGGTTACATATGACGCAGTATCGACATCAAAACAATATCGTCAATTAGTCGATGTTATACAGTCTCATGCGCATCCTCTTATTTTTTTGTTAGGGGAAGCAGGAAGGGGTAAAACTTATACGGCAAAAAAAGTGATTAAACAATTAAAGATTCAGCGATTTTATATCGGTGAAAATCAAATTTTAGCGTGGTTAAAGGATACAACAAAAGATGAAGATAAAGTGTTATTGCTGGATGAAGCGAATAGAGAAGCAGTTGGAAAGTGGGAATTTTAGCGGGACTTTTTTTAACGCCGCCTGTTATTCATTATCAAGGCATTCCTTATCCCTTGAATAGACATAAGGTAATTGTCACGGGGAATCCTGTTTATTATTTGGGACGTCATTTCCATCCTGTTTTTTGGGAATGGGCTTATGTGATTTGGTTTGGGCAGCATGATAAAACTTTCATTATGCAATATGTTAAAAAACGATTAATGCCTTTATCAATATTTTCAGATGAACAAACTTTTTTAATCAGAGAGATAACAGATATTTTCTTTTATTTGGAAAAACAAAAATCTTGTGTAACAGATGTTTCATTGCGCGACATTAATAATCTTTGTTCACGATTTCGTATGTTATGTGATTATCATCACGACAAAATATTTTCCTCTTCATGTCAATATATCAAATTGGCTTGCTGGGATGAATTTAATGGATTGCTGTTAGATCAAGCTGAAAGAAATGGTTTAAAGCGTTATTTATTTACGTCGGATGATGTCTTTGAGCAAGAGATAACGATATTGCAACCAACAAAACTGCCTATCGATAATAGTGTGATTCTTACTAAAGACAAACAAGTATTATGGCGTTTGATAGAAGATGCGCTATTTTTACGAGAATTGCGGATAAAAGAGGGTAGTAATAAATCAGGTAAACTCGGGATGTTGAGTGAGGGTACGTCAGGTATTGGTAAAAGTTTATTTCCCTTTAAATTATTAGAGTTGCATGGACTCTCTCAAACAGCCACAGACACACAGCGACTTTACAAGCGATTTACAGCTGGCAGCGAATATACAGAGGAGCTTATATTAACTTTATTTGATGGCGGTAGTGTGGTCTGTTTAGATGAATTGAATCTTGCGCCAGAGCTTGAAGATTTGATGCTGCAATTGTTGACGGGTGTCAATCGGCAAATGAAGAAAGCGAGCAAATCGGGATTTATGGTGTTTGCTTCTCAAAATGATAGCCGCAATTTAGGGTGTTCTGCCTTATCGGACGCGTATCTCGATCGGTTTCATTTATGTCGAATGGAAGCCTATACTGAGGCAGAATTTCTTGATGCGGCTAGCCAAGCAAAACATCCGGAGCCTGAAGAATATGTGGCATCATTTCAGCGGAATCGAGATAAATATCCCTTGATGGTTAATACGCGGAATTTTTTTGAAAATCTTGATAAGAGGGTGAAGGATGAGGAGGTAGAATCTAGGAGTGAGTTATTGTCGGGGAGAGGTTTAAAAAATTCCTCCTCTCCCTAACCCTCTCCTCCACAAAAAACGTGGCGGAGAGGGAAGCTTTAATCGTTTTCGTTTTCCAAGTCTTCTTGACTGACGATTTCAATTGCAATATGCCGGCTGCCATTTACTCTTTCACGTAATTCTTTGCCTGGTTTGAAATGGACAGCATATTTAGGACTGGTTACGAGCTTTTCACCCGTTTTTGGATTATGTGCGCGTCGTGGTGGGCGGAAATGTAAGTTGAAGCTGCCAAAGCCGCGGATTTCGATTCGTCCTCCTTGGCTTAACGTGCCGCTCATGTGTTCAACAAGGTGATTTACAGCCATGGCGATATCTTTTTCAGGAAGATGAGGAAAGTGCTTGCTGAGTTCGCCGATAAGTTGTGATTTGATCAGCATATTCGTCCAGCCGCCTCCTTAAATTGAACATTCTTCCAATATAACTCAACGGCTTAGCAAGTCAAGAAGGATCTTATGTAGGTATCTTTTGTCTATAAATTAGAATATTAAATAATCAAATTACTTATCCCTGAAAATGTTATAGCCAGAACACTTAGATTTTAATAGAACTAATTAATTTTATTGCTAACTAATAAATTACTTTTTGTTTTATCGAGAATAAATAAACGCTCTTCAGGATGATTATGACGCAACACATTATACTCACTGATAGACATCACTACAAAGACACGCTGATGACTGTGAAACCGCTGCCAAAAAGTAGGTTCGTTTATCATCCACGCGCTAGTATCTTGATGTTGCATGCCAAACGTTAATTCATTACGCCAATTTAAAATGCTGACACGTCGTTCAAGATAAAAAGGTAAATCTTGATAATATTGATTGTAAGCGATGACATCATCTTGTGGTTGCATCATCGTTTTTAGTGTCACAGCTAAAGGTAAAATACTGCGATGATCATGCTTAGCGAGTAATGTTAATGACAGCGCAAAAAATAATCCTGTGCAAATGGAGATGATAATAATTAAATGAGGGGCGTAGCGATCTCGCAAATATTTCGCAATTAAAATAGCAAGCGGTGGAAAGACAGGCAAAATATAGGGAATTAATTTAGATTGTGAAAAGGAAAAAAAGGCGAAAATTAATATAATCCATAAAAGAAAAAATAATTCGGTGGGATACCCGGAGCGATGGGGCCCCATTACTTCTTTTACCGCACTAAAAAGCGCTTGCGGCATAAAAAAACACCACGGAAAACATCCAACAATAAAATACGGAATAAAAAACCAAGCTGGCTCCTGATGTCCAATTTGATTTGTGGTATAGCGCATGAATTGCTGTTCAATAAAATAAAAGTGAAAAAATTCGGGATGATAAAGATTGACGATATAATGCCAAGGCGCTGCGATGATAAAAAAAATAAAAAGTGAAGAAGGAATATAACATTGCTTGAGTAATTTCCATTGTTTCGTCAAGCTAATCCATACACCGATAATCATGAGCGGAAAGACAATGCCAATTAATCCTTTCGTTAAAACGGCTAAAGCGGCACAAGCAGCAGCACCCCAAAAGTAATAACGCGTGCAAGATTGTATGCCTAATAAAAAAAAGTAGAGGCTGGCACTGATAAAGACGGTGACAGGTAGATCGAGGCTGATCATGTGTGTCATCACAAAAAACAATGCGCTCGTTCCTAAGATCAGCGCCGCTAATAAGCCTGTTAATCGATCATATAATTGACGTGTGACGATGTAGGTTAACAAGCAGCCCATTAATCCTAATACAGCATTGACACTGCGTAATGCCCATAGATTTAATCCGCCGATTTTAATGGCGGCTGCCCCCAGCCAATAAAAAAGAATGGGTTTTTCAAAATATTTTATCTCATTCAAATAAGGGGTGATGTAATTGCCAGAGGTAAACATTTCGCGGGCGATTTCTGCGTATCTACCTTCATCTGGTACAAATAATGGTCTACTACCTAACCATAGAAAAAAGATCACACTAAAAAATGTGATGAGAAGCAGGCTGTCAATCCACCATGTGATCTTGGAATGGGTAGGCATGTTTTTTTATCTTGAATCTGGAAAGATGCAGAATTTACCATAATTTCTAAGGTATAATAAGAGTTCATTAACTGAATGGCCCTCATATGAAGCGATTATTATGTCTAGCAATATTCATCTTCACTGCAACCCCAGTTTTTGCAGTTAAAATGAGCAGTCTTTATCAAGCAGAAGTGCTCGTTCCTTCACAAACAGAAGAGTTAAAAGAACAGGCTATTCAAGATGGATTTTTGCAAGTATTGACCAAAGTCAGTGGTGATGCAGCCATAGAGCAAAATCCTTTGATCAAATCGAGTATTAACAAAGCCGCTTATTATGTTCAAGAATACAGTTATTCTCAGCCAACGACTTCTTCATCAGAATATATTTTACGAATTCGTTATGAACCTGAAGATATTTTACGTTTATTAAATCGAGCTAATATTGCGTATTGGCGTGAGAACCGGCCGCTGATTTTAGTTTGGTTGGTCGATCAAGATGCAGAAGAGGCAGCCATTATTGGCAGTGAAACACCAGGGGATTTTTTAGAGCCCATGAAACAACAAGCGAAAAAATTAGGCTTACCTTTGATATTTCCGATGATGGATGTCACGGATATGAATCAAGTTTCGCCAACGGATGTCAGCAAATTAAATTTGCCTGTGTTGGAATCAGCTGCTAAACGATATTCACCAGATGCTTTATTAATTGGAAATCTTGCAAAAACAAATGATGGTATACAAAGTCAATGGCAATTGATATTAGGTAAACATGAATGGACTTGGAAAATCTCAGATAAAACAGATGAAAATATTATTTCAACAATCACATCGCAAATCAGTCAAACATTGGCAAAACAATATGTTGTGAAAATTTCTAGTGGTCCAACCGCATGGTTTAGATTAATTATTTCAAATGTGACAGAAGGAACAGATTTAACGAGTTTAATGCAATATCTCGAACAATTAACGCCAGTCAAACAAGTTCGTTTGCTGCAAATTACAGGTGATACAGTACAAATCGCTGTCCTGATTAGCGGCTCACAAGATGGTTTTGAACAAAGCGCTGTGATTGGCCAGCATTTAGTGTTGAAAGAGACAAATGCAGATATTCAGCAAATTACTTATCAATGGGTGCGTTAACACGTGATGCAAAAAACCCAATTAACGTTAGGATTACATTTAAAAGATGAAGCGACATTCGATAATTTTTATTGTGGTAAAAATACGGAAATAGTGAATATATTAAAAAAAGCGATACACGGAGAAAGTGAGAAAATTATTTTTTTACATGGCAACAGAGGACAAGGATGTAGTCATTTATTGCAAGCGTGTTGTCATGAAGCGTATCAACATCAAATCAGCTCAGTTTATCTTCCCTTTAATTATTTATTAGAATCAACTCATGCAGAATTATTGCAAGGCTTAGAATCATTGAATGTGGTTTGTTTCGATGATTTACATGTCATTGCTGGTCGTGCTGATTGGGAAGAAGCTGTTTTTCATTTATATAATCGTATTTATGATCAGGGCGGAACCATCATTATGGCCGCGCAAGATTCACCAAAAGTCTTATCATTTCAATTACCCGATTTGATTTCTCGATTATCTTGGGGCATGGTTTATAAATTATATCCTTTGACAGATGATGAGAAATTAGCTGCATTAATGATGCGCGCACACAGACGCGGTATTGGTTTATCAGAAGAAGTAGGACGTTATCTTCTGAGACATTGTCCGCGTCATATGGCGACATTATTTGCTGCATTTGATACGTTAGATAAAGCATCTCTTGCTGCACAACGTCGTTTAACCATTCCATTTATTAAAGAAGTATTGGAGATATAGCGTGACACAGATTAAAACAATTCATGCGCGAGAAATATTAGATTCGCGTGGTTATCCAACCATTGAAGCAGAAGTTATTTTAACAACAGGTGAAGTGGGAGTTGCTTCTGTTCCTTCTGGTGCATCAACAGGTTCGCGTGAAGCATTAGAACGCCGCGATGGTGATCACAAAAGATATTTAGGAAAAGGCGTGAGAGACGCTGTGCATGCCGTGAATCATGAATTAGCGCATGCTTTAAAAGGATTTGATATTAGACATCAACAAGAAATTGATGACACGATGATTGCGTTAGATGGCACGATGAATAAAGCAAAATTAGGCGCAAATGCAATATTAGCGGTTTCATTAGCAGTGGCGAAAGCAAAAGCGTTGCATGCTCAATTACCACTATATCAATCATTAGAGCAACATAAACAATATCAATTACCTGTTCCCATGATGAATATTATTAATGGGGGTGAGCATGCAGATAATCGTTTAGATTTTCAAGAATTCATGATTATTCCTGCAGGATTACCTACTTTTTCTGATGCGCTACGTGCAGGTGTTGAAATTTTTCAGTATCTAAAACAATTACTCAAAAAAAATAATTATCTAACGAATGTGGGTGATGAAGGCGGTTTTGCGCCTGATTTACCGAGTCAAACGGCTGCGATTGAAATGATCTTAGAAGCTATTGCGCAAGCGGGATATCAATTGCGTCATGATATTTGGATAGGATTAGATGTGGCAAGTAGTGAATTTTATCACAATGGCGTTTATCACTTAACCGGTGAAAATCGCAGATTATCATCCCATGAATTTGTTGATTATCTTGCACAATTGGTTGCGCAATATCCGATTATTAGCATAGAAGATGGTATGGCTGAACAAGATTGGCAAGGTTGGCAACTCTTAACTGAACGTTTAGGTAAACAAGTTCAATTAGTCGGCGATGATATATTTGTTACAAATACAGCATTGTTACAGCAAGGTATAGAAAAACAGGTTGCAAATGCTATTTTAATTAAACCAAATCAAATAGGAACATTGACAGAAACATTTGCGGCCATTCATTTGGCGAAACAAGCGAATTACAACACCATTATTTCTCATCGTTCAGGTGAAACAGAAGATACGACGATTGCTGATTTAGCTGTTGCAACGAATGCTGGTCAAATTAAAACGGGTTCCTTATCTCGCACAGATCGTGTTGCAAAATATAATCGATTGCTTCGTATCGAAGAACAATTAGGTTCCAATGGGCAATATGCAGGGCAGCATGTTTTTGCTAGACTGGAGATGATGGAGCTCGGTAATGCAAGATAGAATGCATTTATTTTTTATTTTTTTATTGTTGTCTGTGTTAGGATTTTTGCAATATCGCTTGTGGTTTGGATCGGATGGAGTTTCAGATATGCATAAACTAAAGCAAGCGTTATCTGTTCAAGAACAAGAGAATATAAAATTAAAACAACGTAATGATGAATTATTGGCTCAAATTAAACGGTTGCAACATAATCAAGATGAAACAGAAGCACGTGCGCGAAATGAATTAGGGATGATTAAGAAGGGAGAAACTTTTTATCAAATTGTACAGTAAATTTTTGCATACCTATTAGGTTCGTTGTTGCGAGGAACATAATAAAACTGTTCCCTCTCCTCCCATTTTATGGGAGGAGAGGGTTAGGGAGAGGAGGGTTTTGAGAGTGCTAACCTCCCCTCCCTAGCCCTCCCCTCCAGCATTCGCTGGAGGGGAGGGAACAGTTTTCATCTACAATTTTAAGGGACAATCATGAAAATTTTAATTAGTAATGATGATGGCGTACATGCACCGGGATTGGCGCACCTTGCCACTGCACTGGGTAAGCTGGCGGATATCACCGTCGTTGCGCCTGATCGTAATCGCAGTGGCGTAAGTAACTCGCTAACCTTAGAACATCCCTTACGTGTCGTGACAGCATCCAATGGATTTTATAGCGTTAATGGTACCCCAACAGACTGCGTCCATTTAGCGGTGACTGGTTTGTTAAAAGAGACACCTGATATGGTCGTCTCAGGCATCAATGAAGGGTCTAATTTAAGTGACGATGTCCTCTATTCAGGTACAGTCGCAGCAGCAACTGAAGGCCGATTTCTTGGCTTACCTTCCATCGCTATTTCTCTCTCAGGCCCTCGATGTGTGCATTATGATACGGCCGCACAAATCGCAAAATTGCTCGTTGAGCGATTGCGGGAAACGCCCTTAACTTCTGACACGATTCTCAATGTAAACGTCCCAGACGTCCCCTTTTCTGAATTAAAAGGGATACAAGTGACCCGCTTGGGTACGCGCCATCTTGCTGAGCCAACGATCAAAGCAGTTGATCCAAGGGGCAGAAAAATTTATTGGGTAGGGCAGCCTGGTCCTGAACAAGATGCAGGCCCTGGTACTGATTTTTATGCGGTTAACGCAGGATATGTCTCTGTCACACCTTTACATTTAGATTTAACACATTATAAAGTCATGGATGAGTTATCCACTTGGGTTCAACCTTTGCAGATAGGATAATCTAGCTATATGACCACGGACGTTGATGAAAAAAATGGATATTCTTTTGGAGAAAAAAGGACTGGTTTTGATCCTACTCAAATGTATCTCAAAGAAATTGGATTTTCGCCCTTATTAACCGCAGAAGAAGAAGTGAAGTATGGTCGATTGGCGATAAAAGGCGATCCACTGGCACGAAAAAAAATGATAGTAAGTAATTTACGATTAGTCGTTAAAATTGCCAGGCATTATTATAATCGCGGATTAGAATTTTCCGATTTGATTGAAGAAGGTAATTTAGGCTTATTGAGAGCAGTTGATAAATTTGATCCTGAAAGAGGATTTCGTTTTTCTACTTATGCGACATGGTGGATACGACAAACGATTGAGCGCGCGATCATGAATCAAACACGCACGATTCGCTTGCCCATTCATGTATTACGCGAATTAAATTTGTATTTATCGACAGCGCGTGAATTAATGAAAAAGCAAAGTCATGAGCCAACGTATCATGAAATTGCAGCAGCGCTTGATAAATCGATTGATGATGTGAAAGAAATGATGGAATTAAATGAGCACGTTGTTTCTTTGGATATGCAAGTACCGAGTGAAAATTCAACGAATAAACCCTTAATTGAAGCATTGCCAGATAAGAATGCAATCGATCCTGCGACAATGTTAGAGCATGAACATTTGCATCAGAGTTTGGAACAATGTTTAAAAACGTTGTCTGATAAACAACGTGAAGTATTATGTAGACGATTTGGTTTAGAAGGATATGAGCGTCAAACTTTAGAAGAAGTAGGAAAAGCCGTTGGATTGACGCGCGAACGCGTGCGTCAAATACAAATGATGGCTTTGAAAACACTGCGTGAAGTTTTAGAAAAAGAAGGGTTGGATGGATTTTAATGTATCAGCTCAGCTCGTCATTGCGAGGCCGCGGAGCGCTTGGCCGAAGCAATCCACAACAATATATCGCATTTTATGGATTGTTTTGCCACGTTTTGCTCGCAACTGAGTTTAATGTTTTATAAGTTTGTATAGTGTGCAGGGAGAGATATCTGCACCGTTTTCCCAACAAATAGTGCCAATGTCCGAATTAACTTTAACAGTTGAAAAATATTGTTTATCTTTTAATTTTGCAAATATACCTTTAAAGGTAATGATTTTAGAAATGTCGATCTCGCCACTTGTGCCATCTTCAAAGCGTAAATAAAGTTTATATGCGGTCAATGGTTTTACTTCAATTATATCTACAAGCATAAAATCTACTCCAGTGGCGCAATCGGTTTTAATTCTGCTAATTCTTCAGCTAACTTCCAGTCTTCTAAAAGCTCTGCCTTATGAATACTTGCCATTCAATTACCAATCCTAAAACTTTAGGCGGTAGCTTTCCATCTAATAAGGAAAAGAGGCTTCTTTTTGTGCTCACAGCCTACCACCCCTACCACCAGGAACAAGAGGAGTATACACCACTCCTTCGTCTTTTTTTGACGCATTCACATGTTGTCCATGTATTCTATCCCACATTGAAATTTCTGTGAGACTAGTACTAGTCGTTTGTGTAGAGGCAGCAGCAGGCCAAGACATGTGTTGATCGAGTTCATCTATCTCTACTAAATTTTGCTGATGACGCTGTGTAGGCGGAGTAACGGGTTGCACAGTGAAATTGGGTGTTGCTTTAACAACAGGTGCGGTTGGTATGGCGGCAGCTTTAACAACAGGTGCAGGGGGTAAAACTGTAACCTCAGAAATAGTAGAAATTTGTTTTTTTGCTAGCGAAATATATTCATCAAGAAGAGAATACCTACCAGCAGAAGGTTCAAGTGTTTTCAGTAATTGTGTGAGCTGAATATAGGAATCAATTATTTTCTGAATATTGAATGTCGTGGGTATGGTATTCATCCAAGTGTTAAATTGTTGCATGTTAATGCTAGCCAAACCTTCGAAAAGCCTTAATGTTAAAGAGTTTGTCGCTTCTCTTATTTTTTGTACACCAAATTTAATTTCTTGTAATGCAATTTGTATCTTAACTACAAAGGGATGAATTGTTTCATTACAGGTGAGGAAATTTTCATAATCTTTTTTTAATTGATCATTCATTTTCCATTCAATGTTGATAGTTGAAGTGATATTTGGATTTTTGAGAATTGAATTAATTGCCATAATTTTAGTAATAATTTTGCTAAATTCGGAGTCGGGAGCAAATGCTGCGTTAATTAACGCATTTTGTGATATTGTTTCTTTTAGTCGCTCGCTTTCACTTACTAAGATGTTCTTGTGATACTGTAACATCATGCAATAATAATACTGAACAAGTTTGATTGCATAAGCGATGTCATTGGGTGGAATTGTTTGATCAGACATATTAAGTAGTAAAGAGTTAGCATATAGGCGGTATTTTTCTATTAATGCCTCATCCAAAGTCGTGTCTTTTTTTAGCGAAGCCTCAATTTCAGAAAGAGGAGAATGTTTCATGATAAGCAATGCGCATTTAAAATATCCTAAGCTAACCGCTAATTCAAACGCTGTTTGTTGCGCTTTGTTTTTCTGTGTTGTGTCAAAAGAATAAGACAACAATAAAGCAAGCATATCAGGATTATCATTTGTAACAGCGACATGTAAGCATGTATTTTTTGTATCACTATATGTCCAATTTTTACTTGCTTTTGCTTTTAAAAGTAGTTCAGCAGTATCTATTTTATTGTACCAGACAGCAGAGAGTAAGGTAGCGCCAAAGCGAAAGGTATCTTTTTCATCAGTTTCCTTAGTAAATTTAAGGATTGCTTTTATACTGTCCCAGTCAAGTTTGTCTTTTGCATATTCGACAGCTGTCTTTTTCTTATTTTTGTCACTCTGATCAGTGACAAGATAGGCAAGATTCACGCCTTGCTTTGTTAATGTTTCTATTCTTGGGATATCATGTTTATCAATAGCATTGAAAAGTTTAAGTGTACGTGAAAATTTTGACATATTAAATTCTGCCTATGTAATTTCAAATGTCTTACTTAATTTTTTTTCTACCGCTTTATTTTTTAACTTTACATACACAGGTAATCCATGCGCATATGGTGGATAATCTTCTCCTTGAATTAAAGGAGAGAGATATTCTCTACAGGCAGACGTAATACCAAATCCATCTTCTGTGATATATTCTCTCGGCATTTTAACTTCTACATTCGCAATTTTTTCTAATGGTGCTTCGCCGATACTCCAGCGATATGTCTCAGCTTTTTCGCGCACGATAATAGGCATCACGGCATTTTTACCCGCGAGGGCCATTTCAACGGCTGCTTTACCCACCGCATACGCTTGTTCGACATCTGTTTTCGAGGCAATATGTCGTGCAGCACGTTGTAAATAATCGGCTAATGCCCAATGATATTTATATCCTAAATTATCTTTAATTAATTTTGCGATGACAGGTGCCGCGCCGCCTAATTGTTTATGACCAAAGGCGTCAACTAATCCTTGTTCTGAAATAAAATTACCTTCTGCATTTTTCACGCCTTCTGATACGACAATCGAACAAGATTCATATTTTTTTACGCAGTCTTGTACGCGTTTTAAAAAATGTTCTGTATTTAAAGGAATTTCAGGAAATAGAATAATATGCGGCGCATCCCCTTCTTTTTCTGCCGCTAATCCGCCTGCTGCTGCAATCCAACCGGCATGTCTTCCCATGACTTCCATGACAAATACTTTAGTGGAAGTTAAAGCCATTGAGGCAACATCCATGCCAGCTTCTCGAATAGAGACGGCGACATATTTGGCAACGGAACCAAAACCCGGGGAATTATCCGTGAAAGGTAAATCATTATCGACGGTTTTGGGGATGCCGATACAGGTAATGGGATAACCTAATTCTTTGCTGATGAGAGATACTTTATGTGCGGTATCTTGTGAATCGCCGCCGCCATTATAAAAAAAATATCGAATGTTGTGCGCAGAAAAAACTTCAACTAAACGTTCATATTGAGAACGATTTTTTTCAAGGGATCCTAATTTATGCCGGCAAGAACCAAAGGCGCCAGCTGGCGTGTGGCGGAGCGCATGAATATCGGCATCAGATTCTAGGCTGGTATCGATCAGGTCTTCCGTTAAAGCACCGATGATACCATTACGCGCTGCATAAACTTTGCCAATTTTATCGCTGTGTTGGCGCGCTGTTTCGATGACACCGCAAGCGGATGCGTTGATGACGGCAGTCACACCGCCAGATTGAGCATAAAGTGCATTAAATTTTTCTGTCATAGTAAATATCCAAAAATAATTTTGATAAAATAGCTGGATTAAAATCTATCGTCAACAAACTTAAATTTGTGCTGTTGTTAATAGTGTTGTCGTTGTTAACAAGCCTTAACTATTTCATCTTATTTGCTAATGCAGCTGCTTCTTCGATGACATCATGAGGCGATTGACCTTGGAGCGCGGGAAAGTCTTTACCTCTGGTCTCTTTATACAACAATCCATAAAGTCCTAAATGCAGTTTATTTGTGTACTCATAAATTTGTTTACACTCTTTTAATGAATGAGGAGGTTCCAGATGATTTCTATACTGAAGACTATCGTTATAAACATCTCGTGCTGGCCCATCCCAATTCCAAGCCTGATAAATTTTTTGTATACGTAAGCACAAGTCATAAATTTTGTTGCAATATTCAGAAATTAATACTAAATTTTTTGATAGAGATAAATCTAAAGCAAAGAGTGCTCTTGTTCTTGCGTAATTCTTTTCTTCAGTATCATTGCGATATTTCAATGTAAACAAGCGGTGATTTGTACCGGATGTCATATTATCGAACGCAGTATAATCGCTTGTTTTGACGAGTTCAGCTTTGTGATTAGCAAAATTTTGTTGAGGTGCGTAAGTTTTTAAACGCATTGGTAACGTTATTTTATTTTCCACGACAAGATGATGATTTTCAATTGCATCCATATCTTTTTTAAGATCGCAAAATAATTGTTGTTCTTTTTCTAAAATATTTTTTATTGTGGGAGATGCCTTGTTACTGCCGGTAGATAATTTTGCTGCCTCTTGTGCCACTTTTTTAATGGCATCTAAAATCAAAAATTTAAGTTCTAACAAACTTAATTGATTTTTTAAATTTTTAACATGAGAATCAATGTTGTTTACCCATTGATGCAATATTTCACAACCAACAATAAGGCTTGTTAATTTAGCTTCATTAGGAATAGTTGATTGATCGTAATCTTGTGGAATAATTAAAGTAAAAAGAGAAGATTTTAATTTTTCTATTTTATCAATATCTGTTAATAATATGTTTTCTCTCGGGACAAGGGCGAGTGAGAATATGCTTTCTCTTATCATGCGGCTTAAAAACCCTGTTTTAGTATCAATGAATTTAATGGTATGAAGCGGTTGAATATCAACATTAAAACAATCACGAACTAAGAGGGTGAGATAGATGAGATATGACATCAATCTTTCAAATATAAATGTGGGAGAATTCAAAGCGCCTTTCGTCAATAGTTGATCAAGATAGTAAATAGTTTCTGGTATCCCATTAAGACGTAATAAAAATGGTAAAGCCATCATGACCGTTAAGTCAGATTCTGATGAGTATTTTTTTTCTAATTCTATGAATTGTGTTATCAGAGGTTTGATTGTCTCGTGGTTCATTCCATCGAAAAAAGATAAAGTAGGTTGTACAGCTCTTAAAAAAACAGAACTAATAAGTTTTTGACGTTGAACAGATTTTTCGTGTAAATCTGCTTCAGTTGATTCATCGGTACGAATTGCGTCGTTCTCAATGATGATTTCAAATTGTTTGGCGGTGTTAATATGGAAGGCATTAGATGAACCCCATTTTTCATCTTCTACCCATCTTTCATCGAGATATTCCCTTATATTATCTAAGTAGGTTTGTTTTGTCATGTTATCTACTTGAGGTTTTGCGGCTAAAAAATCATCGAACAAAGAATCAAGATTTTTATCATTAAAGAAATAATGTTCAAGAATAGCGGCATTTTTATTATGAAGCATAGCTATCATATTTTTGCATTCTTCTATGCTAAATAATTGTGACGGATTAAGCGTTGGATAAAAGCATAAATTTTTCAATAATTGCTTATGTGCCAAGAGGTTATCGTGTTTAAAATTACCATCTTTCATTTTTGTTGTATTAAATAGTGAAGAAATAAAAATTTCCAACTGTTTTTCTATTTTAATAAGGGGTTTAATGTTCTTAATTAATTTATAAGAATCGTATGGAAAAGTAATTTTAAGACCATCTATTGTATTTTGTTTTATTGCAGTTGCTCGCATTACGCTTTCTTTTTTTATAACATTGAGAATCGAATCTGGTACTTCTAATTTTTTTTCCAGTAACCGAAGCGCTTTAGAGAACACGCGGTCAAATGATTCTTGTGTATAAGAAAAATGCGTAATTAAATAAAGAAGGGGAAATTTAATAATCGAAAATTTTTCTTCTTCGGAAAGCATTTTATGATGCATAAGATAGGAAATTAATTTCTCAACGAATGCTTGACGAAAAACCCATTGAAAGCTTGGCTCAATTGGCTCAGGTTTATCGTAGAATTGAGAATCCATCATCTCAGCAAATAGATATAACAAAACTCTGAAATACTTCCGCTTAATAATGTGATCAAGGAGAAAAAAGGTGATGTCGTCATGACCGTTTAAAATACTGGCTTCAATAGCTGTAGACCAATTGAATTGCGTTCTTTTAAATTGATTATCGTACTTTATTAATGATTCGAGGCCCTCTTTATCTCCTATCAGTGCCGCATCTTCTAGTAGATCAGATTTTGTATGGTTGAATTCTGTTATGGGCAGTTCTTTTTTATTACGCTGATATTGAAGTACAAATTGTTGAATTTTTTTTTTATTGCCTTTAACAAGCATTTCTTGTGCTTCATTATCAAAAACTTTGATATGATCTTTTTCAAATTGTTCGAGTAACCAATAAAAACATGTTTTGTCAGGATTTCTGAAGGTAATGAGAAAAGCAGTAGCGCCTGTTTTATCGGGTGTATTTAAAAGAGATTTGTCAATTTTATAAAGAATTTTTAAGCCTTCGAGAAACCCTCCTTGTGAAAATTGTACCGCAAGATTGTTTACTCTATGACAGTATTGCATTAACTGATCGGATGGTATTTTGTTAAGAATGGAAACGGCCGATTGATAGAGTGGATCATCTATTGCTTTTTTTAGTTCGCCTATCATACGTATTTGTATTGTACCTAAAACGTATATGAGTTGCGGAATTATAAATTCTTGATATAAATTGATAGGATTAGGCGGAGCGGATTCTGGTTTTTGTTCTGGTTCTGACTTTGGAATCAACGCTTCTGATATGACGGTGTGAGTTGATTTTTTTGTTGTAT
>Ga0207140_1066_pt1 | contig 17119 bp, 15 predicted proteins | sample Alteio_BWMinHeat_4_FD_153528 | JGI IMG/M metagenome (GOLD analysis project Ga0207140, IMG submission 153528) | Enriched cells from forest soil in Barre Woods Harvard Forest LTER site, Petersham, Massachusetts, United States -... | ecosystem: Environmental > Terrestrial > Soil > Temperate forest >... | reverse complement strand
TCCCGTACCATTCTGCGCTTGAAATTTTAAAATAAAATCCTGCCGCAACTGCAACCGCTGCAGCGACTGAATGGATCCATGAATTATGCTGAGTTTGAAAAAAATATTTCAAACCACTGAGCGCGAAGGTAAAACTTTTAATTCTCGCTTTTGAGGAAAATTTATTCGTCATTTTTATTAATATTCATTAATGCGATTAAAGTTGCATAGCCCAATAAGAGAAATGTACCAAAAATCAAAGTGACCCCCAACATCTGTATGTTTTGAAATGGGTTTAATAGGTCATGAAAAATAATCGCTATAAGATCCTTTCCGTTGGTTACAACATCCCATGAATTCCATCTGCCGAAACGCCCTAAGTAAACACCATAACCACAGAGAAACATCAACACAGTAACCATTGACCATGTAATCCAATTACTAAAATATTCGTTCAACCATTGCTGCACGATAATCAATGAAATGAATCCAAGCATCAATCCGTTCCAAGCAAACGAAATGATGAGAAAGAGATCGAACCATAAAGGAATGCCAGGGCGATAATGAAGATGAAATAGATCGGTGAAAATGTAAGGTGCATTGGGAAAAAATAATATCCATATTCCAAATAAGAAATAGGTAAAATATTTTTTTGTCTTAATACTTTGAATACCCATGGCACATAAATATGGAATCCAAGCTAAAAACAAATTCCACACAAGAAAAATATAACTGGGTGTTCCTGTCAAATACATGCGGAATAAAAGTAAAGCAACACTCATCGCTGAAGAAACAAGCATGATCTTTAAAAGCAGATATTTGTTTATGAATTGTGATATTAAATTTTGCATTTTAGTTTTCGTGGCCAGCTATCCTGATGAGAGTTTTATATAAGTTAGAATGACGAAGATGTCTAGCATCTTGCCAAGCTTTATCGTCAATGATTATAGTGCTGCGGTGTATAATGTACTAGTTTTTTAAAGACTTTTGATCTTGGTTTTGCTATATCAATCGTTGTCGGGAATTTTAGACTTGTATGTCTCGCGTTAAATAATACAAATAATCAATTAATTAGCTTTAAAGAGTAAGCTTGCAGCAATCTGCATTTAACTAGCACAAGTCTATTCAGCCCGTTCTAATCCTCGCCCTAACTTGCTATGATGAAAACATTAACCGACCCGCGCAAGGATGCTCTCATGAAAAAATGGACTTCACTCCTTCCATTACTTTTTCTCTTTCTGTGGTTTTCATCCTCTTATGCAATTGATAATTGCCCTAAATTGACAGGTCAGATATTAACAAAAAATAATACGGATTATAATCAGTCACGCCTCGACTCTAATTATTATACTTCTAAAAATAAATTCCCCGATGTCATTGTCTATTGTAAAACCGCTCAAGATGTTCAAAATGCCATTCAATATGCCCGTTGCAAAAAATTACCTGTGCGCGCACGCAGTGGTGGGCATAACCATTTGAGTTATTCCACTGGAACCGGTGTCGTGCTCATCGATGTTAGCCGTATGAAAAAAATTATCGTTAATAAAGATAAACAAATTGCCGTCGTCGAACCTGGCATGACGGGCGGCGAACTTTATCGTCGCTTATATGCCGATGGCTTCACTCAGGCGGGTGGAACTTGTTCAGGTGTCGGGATATCCGGATTAATTTTAAGTGGCGGCATGGGACCGCTTGCGAGAAAACAGGGAATGGCTTGTGACAGTTTGCTATCGATTGATGTAGTTGATGCCAAGGGTCAATTACTTCACGCCACTAAAGATAACGCATACAAAGATTTATTCTGGGCAAGTTGCGGCGGTGGTGGTAATAATTTTGGTATTGTCACATCAATTCAACTCAAGGTATATCCGGCCGATAAAGTCACCTGGTTTAATCTGGGCTGGGATTGGAACCAACCCGTCGAGCAAATTATTTCCCTCTGGCAAACATTCTTTTTAAATGATGATAAACGCTGGTATTCGCATCTCGATCTTTGGGCGAAAACATTTCCGGCACAAAAATTTCATCAACAACCCATAAAAGTTATCGGTATTTTTTGGGGAACGCCAGAAGAAGCGAAACGTGAATTAACACCTTTTTTAAAACTCGGCCATCCAGTTACCCAGATTATTGAAGCCGCCAATTGGCAAAAGGCAATTCTGGAATTAGAAGATGCAGTGAAAGTGTATACGACTTCCAAACCCGAATATAAATCATCGGGCGCATTTGTTATGCAAAATTTCCCGCCGCAAGCCATTCATGACTTGGCCAGCCGTCTAAATAATGCAACCTCGCCCTTCCTGAATGTTGTGTTCTTTTCCTTGGGTGGTGCCACTAATGAGCATGCTACGAACGATACGGCATATTTTTATCGACGCGCGAAATCGTTTGCTGTTTATTCTACACAATGGTTAAAAACTGCAGATGCAACAAAATACATTCATGAAATCGATTCCTTGCGTGTTAATTTACTTCCTTACACACAAGGTGACTACATTGGCAATCAAGATTCAGAAATTAAAGATTATTTGACTGCTTATTATGGCAACAATGTGCATCAATTACGTTGCATTAAACGTAAATATGATCCAACTAATTTATTCCATTTTGAACAAGGCATTCCGCCAGCCCCTGCCGATTGGAGATGTTAAAAAAAGGACTTACTCGCCACAAATTTATTACTTACTTCACCCGCATAAATTTCACCATTTTGCAGGGGTAATTTTTTGATTGCCGCACTTTTCGTCAAATTAAGTTTACTCATATCCACCCAAAATACATTTGGCCTGTCCGCATTTTCGAAATAATAAACATTGTTCTTCAAATCAGCTACGCTGCGCCAGATTGTAGAAGAAACATTGGGTCGGGTTGAAAACCCTTCCAGCATGGGGACGGAAACATTTCTAATAATTGAAAATACAATGGCTATTGATTTTTGTGTATCCGCGGTTTGTGGTGCAGTATTAAGATAATAACTCGCTCTGACAAATCTATCTTCCGGCTCACCCGTTCCAGGTAAAAATATGCCTTTCAGATTTTGCCAATAATCATTGAGTGCTAATTGTTTTTCATAAACTGGCTCATTAGTCATCACCTTGTAGGCTTTATTGTGATGAACTACCAATTTTCCAGCAACATATTCAAAGATCGCATTATCACCGCTCCGATCAGAAATCGAAAGATGCACTGTCGCATTAGCGCCATTCGGGAGCGTGGGGGCAATCATATTTAACTTATCTTGACCAAAATCTTTAACTGCTTCATCAACGGTTGCGTAATTATCTAAAACATATTGTGCCCAAGTAAAAATCGATATGTTTTTGCGATCAGCGCGCGGGTTGCCATAATCTGTCGTCGATAAATATAATAAATTAGCTGCTAATCCTTGGGAATTCATTCCATCCGTGGTTCCCAAATCATACCCACTCGCAATAACGCTGCCGTATTTTGATATCCATTTAATACTGTTAGGCTCGGCGCTTCCAACTCTTTCAACACCAGCAGGAAACGCCCATAAATCGGTCCGCACATCCTCCACCCAGTCCATTGATCGGCCTATAACAACGGTATTGCCTGGGCCCGTATAAGTAAATCGACTGCAAGCCTCTGCCATGGAAGATAGGACAGCAAACATGCTGCATATAATCAAAACAATGGTATGGATTGTAAATTTATTCATATATTCCCTTCCGTGGATTAGCGATTAGATTAAAAGAATATACTTAAATTTGCTCTTATTCACAAATAATGTGTAAGCTGAAATACAATTATTCAGGTAAGCACTCCCATCTAGAGATCTATACTTTTTCGATCTGTTTAACATCAATCAATACCCGAGTATGATGATGACCCGTAAAACGATGAAACAACGTACCAGTAATTTGAATATGCTTGCCTTTCTTTAAAAATTTTTTCCAATCAACATCGTTAATATCTGCTATCTGGATTATTTTAATATTTTTTTCCGGTTCATTTATTTCATTTGTTGCGATAAGAATTAAATTTACATCAATAGGTTGATAAAGTCTTAGATAAGCCCCTCTTTCCATCTCATCACCTTTTTGTATACTTTCATAATTAGGTGGCCCAGGAAATGTTTGAATTTCCACAACACCTTTTAACTTTACCTGGGCTGGATCGTAATAAACAATTTGATTATCCGCAAAAGAAAATGGAGAAAGTAACATCGCAGTCAAACAAAAAAATAATTTTTTATTGTAAATTTTCATATATTATTCCTGCCACTCATTGTTTTACTTATCAATCCCAACTGCAATAAATGCCCATGTCGCTCTGCCAATTCTTCAACAAATAAAATATCCGGCACCGCAAATTGCCAAGGCAAACTAAACATTACTCTTGTTAATTTAGCCGATTCAATGTCAATCAATACACTTGCATCACTGATGATGAACAACATCTTGGCTCTCCATAGCACGCAGAGACCTAAATGATTCAAGCGGCATATTCATTAGTTCTGCGGCTTTAGACTCACCAATATATTCCTCTGCAAGAGCATGAAAAATCATTTGCTCAAAAATATGCATCCTTTCTTTTGGATATCGTTTACCTGGTTCTTTCTTCGACCATCCGCGCTCATTAAATTCGCCACGTAATTGACGGTAAAGATTATTTGATATAATTCCAATTTCTTCTGCACGATGCAGAATACTAGTCATGCTAATTCCGTATTCTTGTTTTAATAAATTTAATTCCTGAGGCTCGATTGAATTACGATGCTCACCTAAAATATTAATGAGTGACGATTTTGGCAATAGAAATGCACCCGCAAATCGATTACAGCAATTTTCGATATCCAGGCCAGCAGCAAGACGTTTATCCAAAAGAAGATGGCCTAATTCATGCGCTAAAGTAAATCGCTGTCGATCACCTGGACGATGATCACCCATAACAACAACAGGCATGCCATTCACTTCTGCATAAAGACCATCAATTTTTGGGTATTGTTCATTATCAATTTCAAATACTTTTATGCCCCGCTCTTCAAAAATATCGATTAAATCAGGGATGGGATCAAACCCTAAGCTCCATTGATTGCGAACTTGATCGGCAAGCTTTTCAATTTCTTCAATGTGATTGACTATCTTAGGCAAATTTTTTACCACAAATGCTTGCACTGGTGCGGTTGGAAATAAACTTTCAAGTTCAACACGCCGCTCAACTTGATCTAATATTTTTGCAGTAATTTCTTCTAAATGACGCTCTGGCATATCAGCATGCTTGCGATACTGAATATTTTTTAAAGTAAAACGTTCCGGTCGAAAAAAATACTCCACTCTCACGTGCAGTGCATTCGCTAGTTTGATAAGAATATCCGAGGAGGGAATTACCTCATTATCTTCATATTTTTTGATTGCAGCATGGCTCAGAGCAATCTGTTCCGCTAAATCACGTAATGACAGACCCAAGGCTTTTCGAGCACGCTGAATGCGATTTCCTAACATACAAAACCCTCTTAGTTTACATTTATAATTATATAATATAATTTTGTAAACTTTTAATATTGAATAGAATCAATTCATTAGAAATTATACTGCTAAATGTCGCAAGATTTGTCGTAAGATTGTTGCAAGAATGAAGAAAAGGGTTAAAGGGGACATTACCGCCACAATCGCATCCACTTTTCCCTTTTACTTTGATATCGTAAAAAAACTTTTTTAATTTATCCTCTTCGCATATGACTGACGTTCAAGCTCATCTCTCCCCATTAATTCGCCCATCTGTTTAGTTAAATTTTCTATTAGCACTTTCAACTCATTTTGCCCTTCTTTTAATTTTTCAATCTGTGTTACAAGCTCACGATTTTCTCGTTTTAATGCTGAAATTTCTTCAGTAGGAGAAAGATGAAACGGTGATTTTATTTCAGCTTCTTCTGAATCAGAAGCTGTTTCATCTGTATCGCGATTAAGCCCCATCGTATTGAATATAGAGCATGTTGAACTTAAGGTTGACTGCGTGCTAAAACAGCCGCGTTGTTTAGCGACCGTTTCTTTTATCATTTGAGTGAATTGGTCTGCATGTTGAATGGAGATTGATTTATTCATCACCAACAAATGAATAGATTTGTTGAGTTGTGCCACCTGCGTATCATCTAGCGTGATATTAGATAGATAGGCTTCTAGCTCTTTAGTACTCAAGAAAGATTTAAATTTTATTTCTGCATTAAGCACATTGTCATCAAAGCGTAGCATGCCTTCACATATCATAAGTGTTAAGCGTATAGCGGCATCTGTAGTTAATATATACTTGCTTCCATAACTATGGAATTCGTTATAGATTAACTCTATTAAATTAATGTCATTCTCGCGGCCGGATAGACCTGAATAATTCATTACAGGCGGATTGAGATTTTTTATATTTTTTAATAATTCGCTAAAAACCTCATTGCTCATAGGACTATAACAAGCCACCCCTAGTAAAGATTCCGTGTAGGCAGGCGTTCTTCTTTTAGAAAAATAGTAAAATTTAGTCGGATTAAATGGATAAATTTGTTCTGCGTCAGCCTGATGTTGTAATAAATAGCTAGCCACTTCATTTTGACCGCAGCGAATGGCTATGCTAAGTGCGGTTTCATAAACGCCATTTTTTTCATTACATTTTACAGTTGATTTGTTATAGCCAAGTTTTTCATTATTCAGTTTAGCAACCGTGTTAACACTGACCCCTTTATTTTCACATAAATCTTTAACGGTTTTTAAATCACCTTCTTCAGCTGCTTCCATAAGTTGATTTTCCAGCAGAGATTCTGGTGTGGTAGAGAGAGATCCAAATGACTCTTGTCTTGATAATCTTTTATGCTTTCTACGTAGCATGACTATTCTCAATTCTGTTAATAAATGTGCTGAAAGATAGCTGCCGCACGCTTAACTGTCAACTTATATATAAATTGTACGATGGGTTGCAAAATATACACACTAACTGGAAATACAGAACGTCTTACTCGCCACAAATTTACTGCTTACTTCACTCGCATAAAAGTTTATAGGTTGATCTCGGCTCAATAAATGATATCATTTGCGAGGGAAAAATTAGCCAAAACATCAACAAAAGGAATTGCTATCATGTTTCGAGAATTGTTACGAAAGAAAAAAATTAATAAGAAAGAAGATAATGAGCAACAGGTCGATGTCGATATTATTCCAGAAAATTCAGAAACGGAAACGCTAGACTCATCTTTTTCTTTTGAGGAAATTTTGTCAGGTTTAAGCAGCAACGATAAACGTTTCACAAAACGCCCAAAAAAATGGTTTGATCCTGCTAATTTTCGGGACGAACAACTTGGACAATTACTTGAGGTCGCTGTAAGCAAGGGAAAATTATCTATTGTTGAACTATTCCTGAGTAAAAAATATTTTTCGGACATTCAAGACCGATTAAAACAACAATTAAATGATTTTGATTTTGGTCCTTATGAAATAAATGGCGTCTATAATGGAAAATATAATATTTTTATGCTTAGCATAGTGAAAAGATGCCCTAAGCTGTTCAAATGGCTCGTTAATGAAAAAAAACGTTCTATTGATAGAAGTGAAAATAACGACGTCGATCTGTTTTTTGCAGAATTAGCGAAGACACTGCATAAAAAAGGTGTTCAATGTAGAGCTAAAAGTCAATTTAAGCTTGCTTACAGATGTTTTTGGCAAGCAGCATGTCTACAAGTTGATATCACTAGACGTGATAAGACAACGGAAAACTTCTATACCTTGGCAAAGTATCGAAACGATGTTGGTTTAAGTTGCTATAGTAATCGCAGTGATACCAGACAACAGCTTGCTTGGCATGTAGCAGCATACGAGATTGCTAATCAAATACCTTTAGAAGATCGACTTAACAAGCATTGGCGATTGCTGGCTAAAATCCAATTCAATTTGGCCTACAGTATAAAAGATAAAGAACGGGCTGGTGCCCTTTATAAAGAATCTTATGCCAATTATCATCAAATTCCTCTCGAGCAACGTACTCAAACTGACTGGAATGCCTTGGCGGATTTCTTAAAAGAAGATACCAATTCAGCACCAAGAACTACCAATGTTTTAAAAATGAACATCAGTGAAAAACTAGCTGAATTAGAACATAACGTGGCTAAAGTCAAAAAAAATAATAACCAATTGAAGAAAGAAGTGAAGGAATGGCGCGGCCATTTTCAAGGTAATTCAACTTTGTTTGGTACGTCTTCCGATAAGGAAAAAGAGGTGATTGTGCTTTCCGATGCTGATAATGTCAAAGCGTTAACGGCCTAGAGAAAAAGGGCTGCTTTCTCATCGCCGTCATTCAAAGGGGACATCATGATACAAGATGCCCCTTTTCTTTTTCATATTCATATTCATATAATTTCTACTGAGAAACTGCCGCCACAATCGCGTCCATAACTTTAAATGACTCCTCCCATCGCTCATCATCCTCCGGTTTTGGCCAAGCAGAGGTCTCAACAATAACAATATGTTTTGTTGGATTAACATATAAAATCTGTCCGAAGATACCTAATGCTTTAAAAGCATGATCTCCATTATCTGGAATCCACCATTGATAACCGTAGCCCAGGCCTTCACTCGGATCCACTGGCTTAGCATATTTTGCAGGCGTTGTAGCTTCTTTTACCCAGGCAGACCCAACAATTCGTGTTCCACCCAGTGAACCGCCGTTCATCATCATCAAACCAAAACGCCCATAATCACGCAGTGTTGCGCTAAGACAACCAAATGCACATTGATCACGTTGCGTTTTAGCTCGATATAAAAAAGCATCACTTTGCGCACCAATCTTACTCCATATTTTCTGCTGCAAATATTCATTGAACGGCATACCTGTCGTCTTCTCAATAACGAGCCCTAGCATCTCGGTATTCTCATTTTCATAGTCAAATATAGTGCCTGGCTTAATTTTCGGATTAGCTTTCAGCGATTTGAGTAAATTAGTGAATGACGGCACACCAGTAAGAACAGCTATATTAAATTGGAGTGTGGAAGAGTGAGGATCATAGGGATCGTAAGTCAATGCAAGACCTGTCGCCATCTCTAGTGCCTGTTTAAGCGTGACACGATTGAACCCACTCGCACTCAGGTCTGGTAAATATTTTATGACGGGATCATCAACACTACCTATTTTTCCTTCTTCGAGTGCAATTCCAACGAGTGTTGATGTAACCGATTTTCCAACTGAATTTGTGAGAAATCGGGACTGTTGATTCGCACCGTGAAAGTAGCGTTCATAAATAACCTGATTATCTTTAAGGATGAGAAAACCCGTCACTGCATTTCGGTTCATGTACTCATTCAATGTGTAAGTATGATTTTTGTATGTATAATTTGTAGTGAATGACTTCGTTGGTTCTTTTAACGGATATACGGTGCCTGCACGTCGAATCCAGTCAAATTGAAAATCAAGCTTATCCATATTATGAAAATAGTAATAGCTATACGGAGGAACAAAATAGCTGTAAGGGCCGGTGATAAGTTCAGATGATTTAATTTTATGGATGTCGATGGTTGATACTGGTTGAGCTGCGATAGCAGTGTGCATTACTGTTAGCATAGTGATTAGCGTAACACCACTACGGAGTATTAATTTGCAATCTGGAAAAAATGTGAATAGTCCTTTCATATAACTTTCCTTTTTCATTTACAAACCACGTCAACAGACCCTAGTATTCCCCCTACCCCACAAACAACCTCACCACCTGAATACTCGCATAAGAATATCTCCCCTCAAATTTCTCATAAACCGGCCTCAACTTCCCATCCTCCGATTTTTCCAACTCCGCAAAAATAATATCAAAATCCTCCTTCGGAACGATGTCTTTCAAATGCGAAATATAAGCATCATCAATCTGGTTTAACCCTTTGAGTTTTTCTATATGACTAATGATCGTAACAACCGCCAGCCCGCGTTTTTCAGCTATCGATTCAACCGATAAGTTTTCCTTTAACATTTCCAGCGTTGTAATGTGAGTAGGAATTTTTTGTTTTCTTTTAGTTGTTTTTTTATCAGGTGCTTTGGTCGTGCAGCCGCCAAAACGTTCTACCAAAGTTTTCCTATGATATTCCGCTTGCTCATCCTCAGATAAATGTTGTAAATAGTCAACCGTTGCAATTGAACTATCCTTAAAAACCCTATCATGCTGCAAAATTTTAGGATGCACCCTTAACGCCATTTCATTCAGGTTCATTAATTTTAAACCATTTAAGCTGCGCACCCGCGATAAGGCGACATAGCCCATGCCCGGCTCAAACGCATCGCCTAAATCTATTTCCGCCGCATCCAGCGTCATACCCTGACTTTTATGAATGGTAATCGCCCACGCAAGCCGAAGCGGTACTTGCGTTATGATCGCACGCACGACGCCATTATCTTCATATTTCCATTCTTCCGGATAAGCGATAATAATTTTATCATCGTACGTTTTAACGATAGGCCAACCTTCACTTTTATCAAAACCCACAACAACACAACGGGTGCCATTAACATACCTGCCTGTCGTATCATTCTTGATGAACATCACTTCGGCACCCATTTTTAATTTTAATTGTTCCGGCGCAAGGCAACTCTTTTTTAACCCCTCCACCAAAGCGTTAAAACCCTCCGCTCGCATAATAAATGTTTTTTCTTTACCGTGAATACTGGCCAATTCACCCTCATTAATAACATCCACATTAATATTGCGAGAATATAATTTTGTGGCTTTGGTAGCGCCTTGCGGTTCTTTTTTATAACGCGTACGTAAAGGGACTTTAGTATGCTCGCCCGCCGTACCGCTGCGTATATCATTTAAAACAGCCAGCAAGGGATCATCACCTTGCCGATGTTGTTCATGCAAGTAACAAACGTGGAAATTCCCCTCTTTCCAGGCGGAAGCTTCAAAGGCAAACTGTTTTTCCTCTCCCAACGAAGCAGAAGATATCGGTGGCAACTGAAAAAAATCACCGCATAAAACAATTTGCATACCACCAAACGCTTCGTCACAAGCAAGCATATAACGAGCGATCGAATCCACCATCTCCAGCTGATGTTTATGCAGCATGGATATCTCATCAATAATCAGCACTTTCGTTTTTTTGTAATTGCGTTTAATACGTTTCGCTGTCAGTAATTTTTCCAAATCTTTCTGGGTAAGATGATCTCTCACGCCGATTCCAGACCATGAGTGTATAGTGGTGCCCTGCAAATGGGTTGCTGCAATGCCGGTAGAAGCGGTCACTGCAACGCCTACATTATTTTCTTTAAGGTAATTAATATATTTATTTAACAGGTAAGTTTTACCTGAGCCAGCCGCACCTGTGAGGAAAATATTTTTCCCCATTTTCAACAAATTAAAGGCTTCGTCTTGTTTCATAAATGACTTCTTAATATTTGAAAGATATTCGAGTTAGAAGGCCTCGCCAAAAAGTGGCTAAGGCTTTATCATAAAGATTAATCTAGATGAAATAAGTTTTAATACTTAAAGGAGAATACCATGAATTAAGTGAAAAACCATCGACTTTATTGCCAATTTCTTTTAGATTAAACCTCATGAATATGATCAAAAAATATATCGCCGCCCTATTACCCTTCTTCGCCTTAACCTCTGCTCATGCAGCAAACCTCCCATCCGACATGATATTCGAAGGCCATCCTATCGATAGTCTCTGTTTTAATACTGAAAATAATACGCAAACAATTGACCTCCGCCAATGTGGCGCAAAATATGAGAAATATCTCAACAAAGGTCAAAACACTTACCTCACCAACCAAGGTTTTATTGGCTACGATTGGCAAGACTCGAGTATTCCTTCAGCATCAGAAGGCTATAGTTACTATCAATTTTTTCCTGCCAAAGATAAGCAATATTGGGTTTACGCTATAAATAACGGTGGTGGCACAGGTGTATTTACCACAATTTATCTTGCGCAAAGAAAAGATACCAATACTTTCACGATTAAAAATATTACCGGTAGCGGCGATCGCTGCAACGGTGGCATCGAAGACGTTGCCGAAAAAAATCATTCTTTAACATTTAGCGTTAACCTGACATCCTATGATCTTGTCGCATCCGCAGATAAAAAACTTCCTGCCATAAAAGCCTATGATGATTTGGCAGCTTGCGCCGTTTGCTGCGTTGCAAAAGCATTTTATACGGTCAATGATGCGAATTCTGGCCCTCAATTCACATACGTCACACTAGACAAAACCACTAACGCTGATTTGCCCGATCAAGGGAAATATGCAGCCTGCTTTAACAAATTACTGACTTCATACATAGACAAAAAACAAACGGTTTTCAATCAGGAAAAAATTAATGCTTTCGCGGATCAGTTCAATCGAATGTGCGTGCATTGATGGAACGTGCACATCAAAAAAGAGATGCGTTACAGCATCTCTTTTTTATTTCTGCTTTCTTTAATTATTGCACTTTTTCCAATTTACTTAATTCTTCTTTTAACTCTTTGATCTTGGCAGTACGACAGGTTTTAACATCTGTTGCACTAACAGATACCTTTTCTACCGTCTTGCCCAAGAGAAGGGGTTCCATACAATCTTGCCAAAATAGTTTAGCATCGTTCGCACGGCTGCCAAACCCAGCATCTAAACATGCCTTAACAATAGGCATACAGGGTTTTTCATTTGCACCCATGTCATGGGCAAAAATAGGTTGTGCGAATAGAGTTGCGGTAAATAAGACAACAAAATATTTTTTTAACATTTCTGATCTCCTTTGTTTGCTATAACTTCAACGTTTCGATGAAACCGTGCCGCCAAGATAACCAAAGAACAACCCATCCGGATCGTATTTAGCGCGTATTTTCTCGAGTTTTTGCCATTTTTCCGGCGTATAGGACTCTTGCACACGGGCATTATCCTGAACGATGTCCGTTTCACCAATATAGTGTTTGTTCGTAAACGGTTTAATAATGGCGATCACTTCATCCTGCCATTTCAGATTAGCGGCATCGTCTTCTGGCTTTTCCCAAATTGCCCAGGAGCCACCATAGGATTGTGCTTCCATGGAAAATGCAACATCTTCGCGAGTTTCCACTAAATTATGTTGCCCCGTGCTTTGGCAGAAAACGATAACTGACTTTGCCGAGGGTGCATCAATAATTTTGTCGCGTAAGGCCATTAATATATCGCTGGGTTTGGCCTTGGAACACTGGTTTTCGCATAAATTACGATGATTTTCAGGCCAGGCAACGCCAGACACATCTGACAATTTTTCAAAATTGCTAGCCTCATTTAAGTTTTTAGCCAGACAGGTCTTAACCATTGCGCCCTGCTCTAAAATGGCAAGCGCAGCGACACCTTCTTCTTTAGTATGAGCAAATGCAACGGCCGTCACCATGCATAATTTGCCATTGTTTTTTTTGCATTGATCGGCTAGTTCTGGCGGTGCCTTAAGCAAGAAGATGGATAACTCAACCATGCTTGGCATTTTCCAGCCCAGCGCAGTCACTTCATCCACCACTTCACGCAAATGATCGAGTGAATAAAAATAAGTGCTCGTCATGATGAATTTTGGCAGCGGATAGCACTGCAGATGAAAACGTGTGGCAACGGCAAACATACCGGGACCACAGCCCCTTGCAGCCCAAAATAAATCAGGATGCTCTGTCGTGCTTGCCTTAACTTTCTTGCCATCCGCCGTCACCAATTCAATTGCCAAAACGGAGAAACAGGCGGGACCCCATTCACTCAAGTTCCAGGACATACCACCACTAAGAAGATAACCACTGGCCTTCACGGTTGGGCAATGACCAATTGGAAATGCCAAATCATATTCACCCAGGCGACGTGCCAATTCCCGATTGCTGATGACAGGTTGAATGGATGCCGTACGCTTTGCTTTGTCAATGGTTGATTCAGTCAGCTTGGACAAATCGATTGTCATGCCACCATTGCGCACTGCCAGTCCACACCACGTATGTCCTCCACCATGCGCAACGACTTTCAGTCCATTTTTACGTGCAAAGTTGATCGCCTCAACCACATCATCGTCATTATTGACCGTGACAATCACATCAGGCGATCTGTCAGGCTTAACTTCATTCCATACCATCGCTGCTTTAACGGCGGCAAATTCTGGGTCCGTCGCAGTGACGACGCTTCCCTTGATGCGCTTGCGCAATTCATCCCAATTCATCTGCCAACCTCCTAAAATACTATAATGGCACGCAATGTACCGGCCCACGCATTATTTCGACTGCCATTTGTACCGGGTGATGGAATATAAGAAACCACCGGTTCCAAGTAGATATTGGGTATGATCTGGGCTTGATAATAAGCTTGCAAAATTAATTCATTACTCTGATTAAAACTATTTGGATTTAGCCATGAGAAAGCAGCACCCGCACCAATTGAGTCGCCAAGTCGCTTGGCAATGAGACCAAAAGCTGTTAAACCAGCGCCGACATATTTTCGCATTGGCATCGCGCGTGAATTGTTAACGCCATATTGATAAAAAACTGAAATACCGCTCGTGTCTATGCCCGGATTTTTGTACCACAAGCGTTGGCTGCCAAAAAGATAAAAACCAAAAGCATTATTTTCTGTAATATTAGGAGGGCCCTTAATGGTGCCATGTTGTCGCCATATTCCTGTACCAATATTTCCAGGTAGTTTGTTTGTTCCTAATAACCACGCAACGCCCGTTTCTGCAATTTGAAAATGCGCACCGTTCCATGTAGGTGTGGCGTGTAAACCTATTTGTTCATTACGCGCCTGATTGCCATCGTATATGCCGTATGAAAGATACCATTCTTTTATTGGCGCAAAACTCATCGTGATGCCATAGGCTGAATTATAATAGCCCGGCATGACATCGAGTAGCGATGCGTTGATAAAAATGGGCGTGAAGATCAAGCCGGATACGGCGGGAATATTTGGGCTGTCTTTGCTAAGAGCAACAGGTTTTAAGACATTGCCAAAATCATAAGTCGGCACCGTTTTGCCGATACGAAGCAGAAACTTTTCGTCAAAAAAGGCTTGTCGATACCAGAGTTGATACAGTTCAAATCGGTTTAAAGGTGGTGGGCCCGGTATGCTATTATAGCCTTGCACACTGCCGGCTGCTATATTGGTCTTCTGCGCATTGAGTTGTAATACCTGAGCACCAAATAAGCCTCCTTTCCAGCCGTTAAATTTTTCAGTATCGACCGTAAGACTCAATATCAACAAGCTATTATTGGTGGTTCTATCTGGATGAGGAATACCGCCTGAGAAGAGCTGATTGATATCACCAACCCAGGCACCGCCTACGCTAATGCCATGATCGTTTTTAATGCCCAGTTTTTTTTCGACAAAACGCTGAACGACGCCTGAACCAGTAGAGATATTGATTGCCGCGGGATTGGAACTAATGCTGGAATTTGATGTCTTAGCATTAGCCGATCCTGCGGCGTTCGCAGTCAAACAAAACCAACTTTGTAAAAAAACCGTTAAAATTAAGCAAAATAAATAACTAACAGTCCCTTTAACATTACATTTGCATCCATTCATTTGATATTCTTTAAATTAATAAGTATTAACTGTCTCTGCTACGTTAGCATTAGCATTTATATACGCAGGTTTACCGTATATATAGGTCGCCGTAATATTTTCTTCCGAACCTAATGTCATCAAGATAAAAAGTAATTCCCAAATGTCAGTGACTTTTTGATGACGGTATTTCAAGTACGGCGTGGCATCCGCATCGATGACAACAAAATCAGCTTCTTTACCGGGTGTGAAATTACCAATTTTCTCGCCTAAATGTAACGCTTTTGCCGCACCAAAGGTAGCCATATACCAGCGCACCATACTCGGTAATTTGACACTGTTTAACATAGATACTTTATAGGCATCATCCATTACCGCAAACATGGAAAGACAATTTCCTGCGCCCCAATCGGTGCCCAAGGTGATTTTGTCTGTGAATTTTGATGCTCTGCCAAAATTAAATAAACCGCTGCCCAGGAAGTTATTACTCAATGGGCACCAGGATATGATGGCATTCGATTTTTGAAATAATTTAAGTTCCTCATCGGTGGTATGAATACAGTGACCAAATACCGTTCTGTCAGTGACCAGACCAAAACTGTCATATACATCCATATAACTTTTACTTTTTGGATACAATTTTTTAACTGCGGCAATTTCATTTACGTTTTCGTCTAAATGCGTTTGAATGTAACAGTCTGGATGTTCTTTTTTAAGTGCGCCGCATAATTCCAGCATTTTCGCAGAGCAAGCCAGTGCAAATCGTGGTGAAATGCAGTAGGAAAGACGACTTTTATTATTCCATTTCGCGATCAATTTTTTGCTATTGTCATAGTTTTCTTGCGCCGTTAATTTGAGTGTATCGGGTGCATTTTCATCCATGATGATGTTGCCCGTGATAAAACGCATATTTCTTTTTTGCAGTTCTGCAAAAAATATATCGGCTGCACTATAAAATAAGGGCCCGTAAGAAACGGCTGTGGTTGTGCCATTTTTAACGAGCTGGTCCAGAAAGAAATTCAATTCTTTTTTGGCGGTGGCATCATCGCTGTAAGTACTTTCAGAAGGGAATACATAATTATCTAACCATTCTAAAAGTTTATCGCCGTAAGCGGCAACAATGGCGCTTTGCGTTGCATGTTGATGCGTATCGATGAAACCGGGTGTAATTAATTTACCTTTATAATCGACTGTTTTGACGTTCGTTAATTTATTTTTCAAACTCGAATAACTGCCCGCTTCCACAACTTTACCTGCTTCGACAATGAGCACGCCATCTTCGATATAGACGTACTGACGATCCGTTTCGGATTGTTGGTCCTTATTAACAGGTAAATTAGCCATGGTAGCGGTATCTTTGAAATAAAAAATTGAACCACGATATGCTGTTTTGTCACTCATCATAGCTCTCCTGTTAGTTGGTTGGATAAGTATCTTTAATGAAATAAAGCAACAATAAAGAAAACAACACAAAAAACGGTAGTATCCAAAGATAAGTAAAAAATTCTTTGGAGAGGGTAGTCACAAATAAATACGGAATAAATAACATTAGTGTATTAAATAAAAATACGGCCGTATTTAATATGCTAATAGCAACGCCGCGCGTTTTATTGGTTGATATTTCACTAACCATGGTATAAAAAAGCATTGAGCCAGATAGAAAAAATCCTATCAG
>Ga0207140_1062_pt1 | contig 17425 bp, 18 predicted proteins | sample Alteio_BWMinHeat_4_FD_153528 | JGI IMG/M metagenome (GOLD analysis project Ga0207140, IMG submission 153528) | Enriched cells from forest soil in Barre Woods Harvard Forest LTER site, Petersham, Massachusetts, United States -... | ecosystem: Environmental > Terrestrial > Soil > Temperate forest >... | reverse complement strand
CCATGGTATGTGCAAGAATTGCCCAAGGTGTGGGAATCTCCATGTTCCCAATCGCATTTGGTATCGTGCGTGATGTGTTTCCAATTAAAAAACTTGCAATTGCGCAAGGAATCTTTACTTCAACATTTTTTGGCGGCTCTGTAGTGGGACTGATAATTGGTGCAAGAATCATCTCAAGCTACGGCTGGCATGCCACATTTTTCTCGGTATTTCCTGTTGCACTGATTTTGGCAGCTGTCATGGCAAAGCTCATCCGGATACCAAAGGCAGAAAGTTTTGAGCAGTCTCATGGCCTTGACATCCCAGGCGCAATCACACTCTCTATTACAGTTATCTTGTTTCTAATGGGGGTATCATACCTGCAGGAAATCAGCAAAGGAAATCTTGATTCTATAATATTTTTTGCAGGAGCGGCAGTGTCTACATTTGTGTTTGCGATTGTAGAAAAAAGAATACCATACCCGCTAGTTGATTTCAAGGTACTTGCAAATAAGATTCTCTTGCCGACAAATGTAATCCTCATGATAGTTGGCATATCAACATTCATGGTATACCAAACAATTCCTATTCTGGTACAAAGCCCGCAACCGCTTGGATTTGGGGGTGATGCAATAACTACTGCAAACGTCCAGCTTCCGTTTATGATTATATCGCTTATCGTATCTGCAGCATCAGGGTTTATCGTATCAAAGGTAGGGAATTTCAGGCTCACTGCACTTGGAACTATTGTATGTACGATTGGATTTTTTGGGCTGGTGGCATTCCACTCGACAGAATTTATGATATCTGCAGCACTTGGAATAATATCCGTAGGATTGTCGTTTGCATTTGTTGGAGGATTTAACATCATACTGGTGTCATCCCCACAAAAAGTTGAAGGCATATCACTTGGCATGTCAGTACTCTTGATCCTGGTGGGACAATCGCTTGGCCCGTCAGTTGCAGGAATGTTCCAGCAAATGTACAGCCAGACAATTCCACATGTAGCAGGTGTATTTCCATCTGCATTGTCATACATGCAAATATTTTCTAGCGCTGGAATACTATCAGTGGTATCAGTGGCGCTAGTTGTTGTACTGAAAAATAAAATAAAATCACAACAAAACAATAACGTGGAAAACTAGCTGATTACCTCTAGAGGTAGATAGTGTATGATTGTGGGCAGATGATTATTTCACCATTGTCCTAAAAATAGGATATATGTCCTAAAAATAGGATATATGTCCTAAAAATAGGATATATGTCCTAAAAATAGGACATTATGTTATCGCATAGAATGCCTAGAAGTGCTAGGAATGAGGGTATTATCCTTGTTAGGAACCATGGTGAAGTAGGAAAGACTGAAAATCAGGAAATAGAACAATGTTCTAGTCTACATGGGCGCTGATTATGTGATTAAAATGACTATGTACCGGATGTGTAACGATACTTTTTAATGGTTGTATTTATCCCGTACAATGGGACAAATGGTTTCTGTCGAACAAGAAAATAAAATAGCTTTTGCCACCTGTATTGAAATAGTATTGATGAGAAGAGGAAATGCTAACTATAATACGGTTCTTGCAAAACTCCAGTCTCTTTCCGAGTCTTGGATCTTTGAATGTGTTGACAATCCTGAATACTTGCAGACAGTATTAAAAGAAGTGTATGCTGATGATTACTATACTGTTGTCGATGAAATTCGTGAAGAATCTGATAGACTAGAAGATATGGATAAACTCAAATCTGATTTTTTCAAAGTCATGCTAAGCTGATTTGTCAACTATAGGTAACAGTTTCAATCGATCATAGAACAATGTTACCTGCATAATTAAATATCATAATAATTTAGCCACCTAGGGCTTGGTTCAATGATTGTATCAATGGATGCTAAAGTAAAAGAGACCGCAGTAAATTTTCTGAGTCAGAATTATTCTATAATTAAAGTAAGTAATGTATCCATGAAACACCAGATATGGGTAGTGGATGTATTAGTTTCAGCATTTGGTAATGTTGTAACAAAAAAAGTCAGAATTAGCAACAAGACTGGAAATATTCTACACTCAAAATGACACAACCGTTTTTGATGGTTGAAAAACAAATGTCACCTTGACATGATATAAAAAAACTGTGGATTTTTCAGGATTTTATGGATAGTTGCCGCTCAGATATGCGCCAGAGCTCATATCAGTTGGTGGTATGGAGCTGTTTGTATTTGTGCATCCTGTTTGAAATGAATAGCAGTTAGTTGTGCTAGGAGGAACGTGTGATGCGTCGCTTGTTCCCTTGTATGTACCAGGTGTTTCCCATCCAGATGCTGACAGCATTCCGACTGCAATGATTATAGTGCCTCCAACACTTGCAGCCAGGATGATTAGCAGTGTTGTTTTTACCATTCTCATATGGTGAGCGTTTTTTTCATTTAACTGTTGCCTAACAATGTTCCATTGATGCAAATCTTGGGATAGACAACACATGTACTGTAAAATCACAAAATCTAGAATATCTTCATATCTTGAGATTTTTCTGACTGTATATCATGGACATACAAATTGGATGCACGGGCTGGAGCTACAAAGGATGGATTGGCCCATTCTATCCTGGAACTATGCCCAGTACGGATTACCTAAACCACTATGGCAAAACATTTGGTATTACAGAAATAAACTCGACATTTTACAAAATTCCATCACCACATACTACAGCAAAATGGTTTGGCAACACTCCTGAAAATTTCGTCTTTACTGCAAAACTTCCAAAACAGATAACACACGATGCAAGACTAAAACCAGGCCCATACCTGGACCAGTTCCTAAATGCAATCAAGCCGCTTGGAAAAAAAATGAAGATACTTGTGATACAGCTTCCACCATCGCTTTCGTTTACAGAGGCAGAACTGAACCTGGATAAAATGGTAAGCCACTTGCCAAAAAATTACAGGTATGCAGTGGAGGGAAGGCACCCATCATGGTTTACTGAAAAATCATACAAGTTTCTCTCAGAGCGAAATCTTTGTCTTGTGTGGAACGAAGTACAGGGCGTGCTAAATCCAGCAGAGACTACAACAGACTTTGTCTATCTTAGATTGATTGGGGACCGTTCCATTCCAGAGGACAAGTTTGGCACCATACAAAAAGACAGGACAGAATCAATTAAAAAGTGGGCTCAAAAACTAGACGAGATAAAAAATAAGATATCCCTTGCAGTTGTAATGGCAAACAACCACTTTGAGGGATTCTCTCCACACACTGCAAACAAGCTAAGGCTTGCAATGAACCTTGGAGAGATAACATGGCATGGCAAAAACCAAGGAAGACTGTTTTGATGATATCGCAACATTCTATGCTTTGGCAAATTTGCCCTTCAAGCCTGACACAAGTTTTGCTATGATTTTAGCTATCTTGGAGATCAAGTGGATATTGCCTCCGCAATCAAGTTGTTTACGGCCCGGATTACAGTTGATATGTCCATTGGCTTGACGAAAATGGCTGAAGGTTTTAGCTCACGCAATCTATCCATTGAACCTTGTGTAGTGTCTCCAGTGATGATGATTACATTGGCATCTTGATTGATCTTTTTGATGTTCTCTAGTGCGTATATCCCGTCATAGTCTGGCATCATGACATCCAAAAATATCACATCTGGCCTGAGTTTTTTATACAACTCGACAGCTTCTAATCCGTTGTATCCTTTACCGACAACTTTGATCTTGTTTATCTCCAACAATTCTACCATGACATCAATGGTATCAATGTCATCGTCTATTACAATTGCAGTTCTCATGTATGGTGTTTGTCTTGTCTGTATTTACAAATTGCATATACTAATTATGTAATTTACATACCTGCAATGATCATACCTGTTCAAGTTGTTACAGATTCCATTCTGGATTTTTTCTCTGTATTTCCAATCTTGCACACTGGCCTGTGTATCTTTTTTAAATGACGGCTACAGCATTTGGAGCCACATGTAGGGCATTTCCATACTGCCTCATTGTCGCAAATGTAACATGTCTCCATATTCTGTGTTGGTATGGTGTCTATTTTGAATTTTCGCATCAGTAATTCTATATCCTATGTGTCTCTATATTGCCTGACACGTGAAAAAAAAACGGTCCGTGGTCCGGTTTGACCTGCAAATGTAATATCATCTCTTGTCTTATCTAAGGGTGTACTATGGATCCCTCGATCTCCCCATAGTCTGTCACGCGATCTATAAGATCAAGTAGTACAATACGATCTATTTTCGGAATGGACAAATTGTAAAAAAGCTATTCCATAACATGACCAAAATTGACAACATGAACAGCACTGGTTGTTCAAGGCATGCATTGGAGTGAGTAAAATGGCGTCATCACAAATCTATACGCCTGACGCCATGATAAGGGACCTGATTGGCGTACATGTAGAAAAAACACTACTCTGTAAAGACATGGAAACCTGTGATAAAGTGGTACAAATGCTCAATGCAGGAAACCTCACATTCTCTGACTGCTATGCATATCCTGCAATACTGAATGCAATTCTTAGGCAACTGTATGGCCGCGAGCATAGGGTTGTAGTCCAGGAAATCAAAAAAAAGTTACATGACTTTGAGGAACAAAAAGGTGTAGCCCAGTTCCTGGAAATTCTGAGCTTGTGAAAAACATGCTACAGAATTTCTGCATGTAATGTACAATTGTATTCTAGATTCAAGTTATGGCAAGACTTGAAAAATTATTCTGTTGATATTGTGAAAAATTTACCATCCGCGCTGGGCTAGTATCTGTGCAACCTGTGGATATACACATGCAGCAGTGCCATCTTCTACCTTGATTATCAAAGTAAAGCCTTGTTTGCATTGCACGTCTTTTGGTTGTATTCCTGACTTGACCTGTTCTAGGGGAGGCAGTATGTTTCCTGTACTAGTTGGTACATGTGGGCTTGTTTGCGAACTTGAATTTTCAAGCGGAATTGACATGTTCTCAAGTGGACTAGTCATGTTGTCTTGCGGCATTGTATCTGCAAACGCAGGGTTTGGATTTTGGATATCAGTAGAGTTGCTCAGCGGATCTGGAATTGCGGTAGGGTCTGTAGAATTGTCTTCTGGAATTGGTCCTGTATTTGGATCAGTATAATTGCCTTCTGGAATCGGACCTGAATCACCAGGTGTTTGTGCAAATGCAGTAAATTTTGATTGTACATCAAATGAATTAAAAGACAAAACAAGAATTGCCGTGATGCCTAAAAGTAGTATTGAGTGGACTATTTCTCTCTCCATCTTACATCACACATTCTTTGCCCCAGTTATCAAGTACTTAAAAATTGCTAATGAATTATTCATACAAATATGGCGCATATGATTTTCATATATCACACTATGATTATGCAGACATTGCATTCTTGGAAAATAAAACTTTCTTAGCATTCATACTGTACTTTGTTAATTGACAAAGTTCCGCAATTGATTATATGTGCAGCATGTAAGATTGGACAAGAAATAACATGAACACCATGAAAACAAAATCAATCAAATCATCTCTGAGCACAAAGACAACAGTACTTGCAATAACTGCTGTATTGTTTGTATCTGTTTTTGGAGGAAATTTGATGACTTTGCAGGCAATGGCTGACAATGGAAATGGCACAAATCCAAATCCACATGCTGGTGCAAACAATGCGCAACAAGCTGCACGACAAACATTAAGACAAGCATTACAGACTGATGCAACAACATACAAGCAAGCTGTACAATCAGCAGACCTTGCATACAAGCAAACATCCCAGACAGCACAACTTGCACATTCACAAGCAGTTCAAGATGCAAACACTGCATACAACCAGGCAGTCAAACAAGCACGGGATGCATACAACACTGCAATCTCTGGTGCACATGGTAACCCGACCATAATTGGTCCTGCCATGGCAACACGAGACTCTGCAATAGCAACCGCACAGACTGGGAAAATCACTGCAATTGTATCAGCAGATGTCACTAGAGATAAGGCAGTGGATGAGGCATGGCTTGCACATCAGAATACAGTCTACGGCGCACTTGCAACACGTGATGGTGCAGATGGAACCGCACAAAGTACATTCTACACTACAATTGGCAATGCCACTCTTGCAACACGTTCCAATACAATAGGTCAGGCACATGTCACAGAAAGCAATTCAATTTTGCAGGCAATACAGACAAGAATCACTGCAATAGAAACTGCTGATGTGACAAAAGACCAAGCAATTGGCACTGCACAGACTACGTACATCACTGCAGAAATCACTGCACATGTTGCACTTGACAATGCATATACCTCGAATGGCAAAGCTTGGAATGCTGCATTACAGTCATATTGGAACTCTATAGCTCCGCTGGCACAAACACAAGATAGCGCAATTGCTACTGCAAACGCTAATCATGTATCTGCAGATGGTGCTGCTGACGCTGCAAGAGACCAGGCAATTGATCAGGCCTATGCTGCAATGTATGGTTCTATCTCGGCAGCTTATTCCTAAGCCGTATAGACCAAACCTTATTTTTATTTCTACAAAACTAGATGAAATCATAAAAAGAAATGTTTCTCTGAATTTAAAAATAAAAAAGATTGGGGGTGTGGTACCCTATTTTCCGTGCGAGTATACTGTATCTGCACTAAAGAAAGGACAGTTTACAATAAAGCCTGCAACCATTGTATCAGTCATGGTATTCTTGCTTGCAATGTCATGGACATTTTCAAGAACTGTTGCCACTGAGGGATCCTTCCAAGTTATCACCTGGATTCTCCACATTGGGGAATAATACTGGTCTCCTTGTTTGCTACTTGCTACTCCTGACTGGAATCCAAGAGGTCCGCTGCCTGTTATGCCATTTGAAAACTGGTACAGGTCTGCTGCCGCACTTGTGGAAATTGTACTCTGGGTCTTGTTTGCAAGAATAATTCCTAGTGCATCTGCTGGGCCTTTTTGTGACGCGTCAGTTGCGATATAGTATATCGTGGAACCATCAGGACCAAATCCTCTGTGTGCCACAAAAGTTACTTGCATTTTATCTGTGTCAATGTTTAGCACTTGGGCATTTCCATATGCACCGGATTCACTGATTGAATCTCGTATCTTCATATGTCCTGCAAGAATTGTTCCTTCCTTGTTGCCACTCCATTGCACTATCGGGCAATTGACAACTATTGTGGTTGGAGTGATTGTAATCTTGCCAGAGTTGAATGCATTCATGATATCATCTTCTGAACCAAGGACTGTGGCAGTTGTTGCATCCTTCCACTCTACTAGGTTTATCTTCCAAAGTGGGCTGTATGCTGGATCTCCAGGAATTGAATCTACAACGTTGGGCTGGAATCCAAGTACGCCGCCTCCCTTGACACCGTTTTTGAATGCATAGATGTTTGCCTGCGATGATGCAGGAGCTTTGGCTAGTGCAGGTGCAAAAGTCACAGGAAAGTTGGTAAATGTGGAAAGTGCGCTTGCTATTGTGGAATCAGATGCTTCTGTTGTGATATAATACACATCTTTTCCATCGTACAATCCCTTGACTAGTGGAATCACTAGGGGCAGATTTGCATTTGATAATTTCAGAACTGAACCCAGGTCTTTTGATTCCATTGTCATTGTCTGAGACATTGATTGTCCCTTGTCTGATGCCATAGCATGTCCTTGCATTGTATTGTTGACTGTTTTTCCCGCTTGTGCTTGGCTGAGTTCTTGCTGCATCTGTGCATGCTCTCCTGGTCCACAGATGTGGTCTCCACATACAACAAAATTTCCGCCATATGTTACAGTAAGTGGCTGGTCATTTGGTGCAGTATAGTCTCTTTTGGTTAGTGCATTGGCAGATGGAACATCTACAAAGGCAGTTACTGCAGAGATGGAAAGCAATGGAAGAATCAGCAACACTCCCAAGCTACGAATTTTACTTGTCATTGTATCCACAAGATCGAGATTTTATAGATAAGACTTGTTCCAAATCTCTTCCAAATCTGGTAGATAAATCTAGAAAAAATATACATGTGTACATTTCAGATTATTGTTTACGAATAACCATAGTATAGTCAGTTAAGAAATTAAATGAACCATAATACAATAACATGAATACATATCAAAAGATATTGAGTCTGTTATTGGCCACTGTCATTGTGGTGCCTATGACCATAGTGCCATCGGTCTCTGCAGATTCAGTATCGCAACAGACAATCAATACAAGTTGTGGTACACAGACTAGCATTGCATCAAACTTTAACGGCAACAGCATTGCTGGCGGAAACACAATATGGTTTAACAGCAACTTTAAGCTGACATCTGGTGCAACAGATGGACTGACACTCTTCTTCACTGGACAGACCATAACAGGAAATGACTTTACTGCAAGTGTCCCTGACTCTAAGGTTGTCTTTAGTTCTAGTGTGACTAGCGCAACCACTACATTTGATACTACAAACAACATATGGGTAACAACAGTTCCATTAGGCTTTGGAGACGACATATTCCTGTCAGGTCTTGCATACCAAGTTCCTGCTGCAGGTCTATCAGGAGGAGAAAACCCTGTAACATGGAGTGGAACAATCAGCAGCTCGGCCCCGTTATCAATACAATGGAAGTGGGGTGCAGCTGTCTACACAAGCTTTGAAGATTACAACTCCATTGGAGTAAAGCCTCTGCACAGTACATCACTTGATTCCTACAACAATGGCGACATGGCTGGCACTCCAGAGAACGAAAAGGCAAACGTAATTGGAGGAGCTCGTGGTGGTGGCGGCAGCAACTGGACTGGCTCTTGGAGCGCAACTGTTTCTGCTCAATCTTCATGCACTACACCTCCAGTACCTCAAGTGACCTTGTCGGTCAATGCCCAGCTTCAAAATGGAACTGCACTGCCTGGAATATTTGTTGAACTTCAAGATACCACTGGAAGCGACATTGCAACAGGTAATACACCTACATCATTTTCTGTCAACTCGGGTCAGCAGTATGGAGTAATGGTCAATAACTTTGACTGTTATACTTTTGCATACTGGCTGGATACTAGTTCTACAGATGATCCAAGGGCTATCTCTATCACATCTGATACTACCTTGACAGCTGTATACACAGTTAACTGTGGTTCGGGCGGCGGTGGCGGTGGAGGTGGCGGTGGAGGTAATGGTACAGGGGGTGGAGGAGGTGGACAATCGTGTGGTACACAGACTAGCATTGCATCAAACTTTAACGGCAACAGTATTGCTGGCGGAAACACGATCTGGTTTAACAGCAACTTTAAGCTAACCTCTGGTGCAACAGATGGACTGACACTCTTCTTCACTGGCCAGACAATAACAGGAAATGACTTTACTGCAAGTGTACCTGACTCTGAAGTTGTCTTTAGTTCTAGCGCAACATCGGCAACCACTACGTTTGATACAACTCACAACATGTGGATGACTACAGTTCCATTAGGATTTGGAGACGACATATTCCTGTCAGGTCTTGCATATCAGGTTCCTGCTAGTGGTCTGTCGGGTGGTGAAAACCCTGTCACTTGGAGTGGAACAATCAGCAGCTCATCTTCTGCATCAATACAATGGAAGTGGGGTGCAGCTGTCTACACAAGCTTTGATGACTATAACACAATAGGTGTCAAACCGGTTCACAGCACATCACTTGATGCATACAACAATGGCGATCAGGCTGGCACTCCAGAGAATGAAAAAGCTAGTGTGATTGGAGGAGCTCGCGGTGGTGGCGGCAGCAACTGGACTGGCTCTTGGAGCGCAACAGTTGCAGCTTCTGCAGCTCCATGTCCACCAAGCTCAGGTGGTAGTGGTACAGTCAACTTGACTGTAAATGATGTAGACATGAATGGAAATGCACTTGCAGGCTTTGCCGTTGAACTACAGGATACAAACGGAAACACACTTGTAACCAACGATTCACCAGCAACATTTTCTCTGAATGCCGGTCAGAACTATGACGTACAGGCTGACAGCTTTGGAGCATGTACATTTGATCACTGGACCGACGCTGGTGCTACAAGCAGTACGCGAAGTGTTTCCATACAATCCGACACAACACTGACTGCTGTATTGAACTGCGGATAAGTACAACTAGACTTGAGAACAGCTCACGCTGTTGCTCATCTCCAACTTTTTAATAAAAAACTAATATCTTTACTCATTGGAATAGTTTCATGGAAAGAGATCATTTTTGGAGACAAAACATGTGCTCTGATTGTAAAAGAGTGAAATGCAAAGAAGGGTGTAACTGCGATTGTCATTGGGATAAAAATAGATAACTACTATTTTTTCTAGACTTGTTTTTCTTGTCATGTATTTATCGAAATATAAAATAGATCATGATTTATCACATTATATCCTAACATAGATTATTTGAGATGTTAGAATCAAAGAATGTCTCCATGATGGACAAAACTGTCCTGAGCAGTCTTAATAGCAAGATAGGCGTATAGAAACCATGTTAACAGCACAAGATGAAATAAAAATAAGAAAGATGATTCGAGGAGAATTTGAGCGTGTAGGCATTAGTACAAGTACCGGACTTGATTCTAAGATTGGACGCAAAATAATAGAAAAACTGAACAAACTCGTATCTTACAAGACATCTCTGCCAAATTGATCAGATTTTTATACAATGCATGCGTAGATAATTCAGAATCTGGCAACGAAAGATTCGGTAGTTGCAATGACTACGCCAAAAACTGCTAGTCGTTAAGTGACTATACCCCGAGATAACGGATTATATCCGCTTTCTTCTGGGTAAAAAATTGTTATTTTAAAAATAATCTTAACTTAATCCTACACTGTTTATTGCATTTCCAGAATTTGCATCAATTATCAAAATTATCTTCTTGCCCTTGTGGTCGTATTGGGCAAACCATATTGGCACATGCAACAGTTCTCCCTCTGAAACTTCTTCCTGGGTCTCCATCTGTCTTATCATGTGATACTTTGAATGGACCTTCTGCGACTGGATCTGGTCTACGATATTTTTTCCCATGTTTTTTGCAGTGTCCTCGTTGATATCACCATTTAAAATCTTGATTGACTTTGGAATCTTTTTTGAATCAAAATCAATCCTGTCATCAAGTGAAAACTCGTATCCATGAGGCTGGTATGCAGTAAGGGACCTGACTGCAACCACAGGACAGTTGTAGCTCTCATTTACGGTATATGCCTTTGTCGCATTGCCTCCGCCCATCATTCCGCCTCCTCCCATCATTGTACCAAACAGCATGCCGTCCATCATTCCTCCACCAAAGCCACCTCCACGTCGTGAACCTCCTCCCATTGCACCTCCCATCAGTCCTGCCATGGCAGCAGTTGCTGCAATGCTTCCAACCTGGGCTGCAATGTCTGTTGCAATAAGATTTGTCTTTGCAGTTACGGGGATAATCCAGTATGGTACAAAGGATAACTCTAGATCATCTAGCTTGGAGCTTTCTTGCAAGTGTCTATGCAAGAGTCCCTTGTCCATCATCTGGTGGAGCCTTGCAGTGATTTGGTCCTTATCAGAAATTGCAAGTGAAAGCATTGTATGTTTTGCAACATTTTTCCATCCCTTGTTTTCTAGGCTGACACTGCTTCCACAGTATTCACATGTAACCACCATCTCGCCATATTTTGGAACAATCGGTGCGCTACAGTTTGGACATTTTACTTCCTGTGTTTCAGCACTTGTCGTATCTTGCTGGCTTGCAGCAACTGCTGTCTGTTTTGCGCCACACTTGACACAAAAGACTGCATCATCTGGAAGTTGTAGACCGCATTTTACACAAAACATTTTCTTTTAACCTTGACTTGATTTTATCTCATTTCCGCAATGAGAGCAAAACTTGGAATCTGGTGCAACTATGGTATTGCATTTTGGACATGTAACTCCCTGGGATTTTTGTGCAGCTTGCTGCTGGGTCTCTCCACAGCTTGGACAAAAGTTACTTGACACTGGCATCATCATGGAGCACTTGGGACACTGCTTCATTGGGGGTTGGTACATCCCTTGCCCCATCTGGCCTGCCATCGCATATCCAATGCCAGAGCCTGCGCCAAATCCTACTCCAAGGCCTGCCATGGAACCAGCACCGCCTGAAGGATTCTTGGCAGCCTCTGTCATGGCCTGGCCTGCCTGATACTGCATGTAATTTACGCCAAGAACTGACATCTCTGACTTGGTGTTGATTGCCTTTTGCACCTCGTCTGGCAAACTGATTGTAAGTCCTGATATCTTGTTTATCTCTAATCCGTATTGCCCAAAGCTTGACTGGGTGTTTGACAAAACAATCTGTTCAATGTTTTGCAAGTTTGACGCCAAGTCTGTGACCTTTATTCCACTTTCCTTCATCTTTCCAATTGCATTGAACAGCAAAAGCACCATCTGCTCTTTTAGGCGAGATTCAATTGCATCTGATGTCTGCATTGCAAATGTTCCTACAAACTGGTTGACAAAATTCTCAGGTGAAGAAATCTTCCACCTAAACTCTCCGAATATTCTCAAGTTTACCATTCCAAGAACAGGGTCTACAAACTGGTAAGGTCCCTGCGAGCCAAACTTGCCATCAATGTACCTGTTCTGCAGATAGTACACTTCAGCAGCTTGTTCAACTCCTGTGAAAAATTTTAGCAATCCGCCTACTATTGGTGCGTTAAAGTCTGTCAGAGCATATCTATTTGGCTTGTCAAAATATGTCAAAACTTTTCCGTCCCTGAAAAATACTGCAATCTCGTCTTCTCGGACTACGATGTTGTCATTTAGTTTTATCAATCGCGGAACCTTCCACATGATATTGCCTTCCTTGTACTGTGATTCCCACTCTATTGTAGTGGAACCAATTACACTTCCACCAGAATCTTGATCTTTTTTACGCCCAAACATGTTACATGCAATCTCCAGTCTTTACCACTTTTATCACTTTGTAACCAATATGCTTTCAACTGATTCCAGTCTCTGCTTCCAAGAGTGTTCCAGGTCATCTAGCATCAAGCTGATCTTGGATGTGATATCTGGTATTGATTTTCCTGAATTATAATCTGATGTACAACTTGAGCATGATGAGAAGATCTGTTCTGCAGTGCTGACAAAATTAAAATCATATTCATATAACTTGTTGAGAATGCCGTCGTCAATTCTTATGTTCGGTGATATTCCTGCCGAGCCCTGCTGGGAGTGCTGTACAACGCCTGAAATCTGCTGTATCTGGGATATGGTATTTCCAACCAAAGTAAGATTTGCAAAATCCCCTCTTGCCGTGACTGCTTTTCTAAAGTCTTCCATTTTTCCCTTGGACTCGTTTAGGTTGTCAGAGACCTGCTTGCGTAAAAGTTGGTCTGCAGCTCGAATGTCTTCCAGTGTACGATACTCGCGTAGTCCTGGTATCTTTAGCTGTAATTTTTTCCAAGTTCCTCTGTTTTCAACTATCTTCTCTCTGAGGTCTGGATTATTTTCTGGCATGTGCTTTTGATCTATATTACAAAACTTAAAGATTCCGAGAACAATGTTACTTGATTGTATCCAATCTGCTCATGTATTATATCGCAAAACCATTGTAGCAATTAAAGTCATATAATACAAAGACGAACCCCCATCTAATCAAATGAAAAAAATTGTCTTGTCTGTTGTACTATCACTGCTTTTGCTGATTTCAATGGTACCATCGTTTGCACAAACAAATTCCACCGTACAAGATTTTAAAATATTGCAGCAGCAAAAAAACCAAAACAGTCCAAATTTATCCTATGCAGTATTTTATATCACAGAAAACGACAAGTGCTCTGATTCAGAATACCAGAGCTTGAAATTTTATCAAGTAATATCTGACGAATATCTTTCACTGTACGGCATATCCCATGACCTGCAAGGCTCACTTTGTGTCCCGCTAAAAAATTACCAGTCCTATTTTTCTGGATTGTCAACTTTTACACTTCCTATTGTGATATCTGACAATACTGTTGGCCAGCAGCTAGTGCAGCAGGGATTTTACGGCATGTATGAAATAACTGGAACTGGCAAGCAGGTAATCTATGTCTGCTCTTGTGATAATAAAACAGAGAGCTGGGCAGGTGCCTGGATTTTATCTCACGAGCTCTCTCATTTCTCACTACGATATTTTGGCGAGTCTGATGACATTGCAGTATCATGGGTGCACTATATCCAGGCGCTAGAAAATGATTGCCAGCAGGGAGATTTTTCCAAAGTCTGCCCGCAGTATTCAGAATCTGTAACAGCGCCTTCGGGAAATCAGATTCCTGTGATGATAATATACGGACAGGGTCCCTCATCTGACTTGCCAAAAAATGCTCCACAAAGTGAAGCAACGACTCTAATGGCAAATTCAATTGTTCAAACTCCAAACCCTGCATGCCAGCAAAACCAAATCTGTGCACTGCCAGGAGATTACATCAAATACCAAATCACAACACCTGACCTGAACCAAACAATACGATTTGATTTTGTAAATCCAACTGACAACAAGAACATCACCATCAAGACAAGTGTCATACAAAATGGATCGCCTGCGTCTGAATCTGACATGCTTGATCTGACCAAATCATTATTTTTACGGCCAAGCGGTCATACATCTAATTTCATGTACATGCTCCCGCTTCCCCTGAAACTAAACGGCGCATATCACCAAGGGGAGATGCAATTTAACAACTATACCAGAACCATCATGTCTGCACAAAATAACAACCAGACAAATTCTATTCTGGTGCAAATTGACAAGGACACTGGAATATTGCTAAATCTTGCAGTATCAAATGTTGTAAACATCAATGGAAAAAACACTGTCAACCAACAATCATACAAACTAGTTGATACAAACAAAATTACTTTATCAAATTACGTCGCAGGAATGATCTCAATCCCATCATGGGTAAAGCATGTTGCCAAGTTTTGGTCAGATGGTTCCATCACTGATGCACAGTTCATTGTGACAATCCAGTATCTGATTGAAAATAATGTCATCAAGATACCGTCCAGTGCTACAAATAATGCATCAACCCAAATACCGTCATGGGTAAAAGATGATGCCAAGTACTGGTCAGAGGGTACAATACCTGACAATGAATTTGCAAGTGCAATCCAGTATATGGTATCAAATGGAATTATTCATGTCTCACTTGATAAAAATAATACAACAATAAACTCGTCTGGTCTGCCAACAGGTCGTGTCACAATAGGGAATACATCAATTGATGTTGAAATTGCCAATACGCCAGCAAGCCAGATAAAAGGCCTGCAGTATCACACACCGCTGACATATGGCCAAGGCATGCTCTTTTCATTTGCACAGCCGCAAGAGATCCCAATATGGATGAAAGACATGCAGTTTCCTATTGATATCATCTGGGTTGATAGCTCAGGAAATGTAATGCATATAGAAAAAAATGCACCAGCGTGTACGTCTGATCCATGCCAAGTGTATGGCCAGAACATGTACAATGCACAGTATGTCTTGGAGGTGGCCTCTGGATTTGCAGACAAGTTTGGGATAACTACTGGTTCACACGTCAATATCATGGCAGCACTTTCATGACACAAGACTAGATTTTTAAATTCCGTCCAAGCGATTTCCTGCATGCCAAATAAAATCATGATAAACCTTGACAAGGCAATATACACAGAAGGAGAATATGTGAAAATAAAACTAGATTATGAAACCCTAACTCCAAAACAGGCAATGCATCTTGTGATATTTGATCCATCTGAAAGAGAAGTCTTCAGCGAAGACCAGTACCTAAACGCGCAAAAAGGCTCATACTCTAATGTATTACGGTTTGATACAAAGCAATGGAAAATTCCAGGGCGATACAAAGTTGCAGCATGGGACCAAGAAGGAACAAGAAAAGAAGTCTTTTTCCAGTTCAAGACAAAGAGTGCATAAATTATTTAGATACCAAATCTTGCCTGTTTCGTATTTGTTTTAAAGTTCTTAATACGAAGAGATTATTCTGAAGAACTGGGAGTTCTAATTTTGTTGTAATTATTTCAATCTTTTATTGAAAAAAATCATATTTTTAATTGACAACTTTTGATATACCAAGTGTATCTTTGCTTAGACACATAACAAAGATACTTGAAGCATAAATCAAACTTTAGGCATAATGTAGAATACAAATGAGGATCATGACATGTTTCTGAAATTACTGATGTTCATGTTTGTAGCCTTAGTGTTCATAGGTTTGGGTTCAAGTGGAACTCTTAACGCTGCACTCGCTGGATATCATTCAGTGACATCAAATCCATTAATTCAACAAATCCAAGGAAAGGCAACAAATGTTATAATTAGTGCAACTTATCAACTTCATAACCTGGAGAATACGGCAGCCCATGCAATATCTTCAACAATGCAGGATGTATAGTGATAATCTTTACAGTATCAATCTTGTTATGAATAACAACTAGGTACCAGTCATTTTATATCATTACTATACCGTTGATGGGTTTGTCGGTCGTACTTTTAACCTTGTGAAGGAATTTTCGTATGTTTTACATGTTCCATCTTTTCACCATCTACTGATTCTCCTTTAATCTTTGGAATGGTAATCATAAATGTGGTTGGGTTTGTTTTCACAGAAATGGTACCACCGTGTTGTTCAATGATATTTTTACAGCTAGGTAATCCAAGACCTGTTCCAGTCTGTTTTGTTGTGAACAAGGGATCAAATATCTTTGATATAATATCTTTTGGGATTCCAGGGCCCGAGTCTTCAACTGACACATATACGACATCCAGATCATCTACGATATCTACAGTGATTTCACCCTTGTTCACTATTGCTTGAACCGCATTCATTAGCAAATTGACAAATACTATTTCTAGACTATTTGCATCACCCACAACGGTTGTATCATTTTTGGGAAGGTGTATCTCAATATTTTCGGGTTTTTGTATTCTGTTAAATGCTTCTTTTATGATTTCAAGTAAAGAGCATTTTCCCAGAATCAATGGTTTTGTTCTAACAAAGTCTAGAACATCATCTATCTGGTGAACCATTCGTAAAACTGCCTTGTCGATTACATCATACCTTTCTGGGGTTATTTGGTCTTGCAAGACATTATTAGAGCTGAGTCTCATAACATCTAGATTCATCTTAATAATGGACAGAGGATTTCTCAAATCATGGCCAAGACGTGCTACGGTCTCACCAATTATGCCAAGTTTCTCGATTTTTTGTAGATTTTTTGCTTCAGAACGAATAATGTGAATTATGAACCATATCAATAATGCGTGAATTACAATATTCAATATCATGAAAAACATCTGCAGATTTATAATAAATTGGGAGTATTGGTCTGCAAGATCGGATAGATTATTTACAAGTTTGTCAGATGCAGCAACAAGGTCATTTGCCTGTACATCTAATTTCCCAAACTCATCATTAACATTTATTATTTTTTGTTTTTGTTTGTATACTTCTTCAACAGAATTTTTGTAAGTAACAAAGTGATCATGTACAGGTTGCCAG
>Ga0207140_1065_pt1 | contig 17587 bp, 13 predicted proteins | sample Alteio_BWMinHeat_4_FD_153528 | JGI IMG/M metagenome (GOLD analysis project Ga0207140, IMG submission 153528) | Enriched cells from forest soil in Barre Woods Harvard Forest LTER site, Petersham, Massachusetts, United States -... | ecosystem: Environmental > Terrestrial > Soil > Temperate forest >... | reverse complement strand
TCGCTTATTGGGCTTTTTGAATTTTCATCATTCTATCATGAAGTCATAAAGCTTAAAATTAACTTAAGTAAATATACATAACATACTGAAAAAAATAATTTTACGGCTAAGGATTTTTTAACAATTGGGGGCCATACTATAAATATTAGAATTTTTATAAATTGCAACAACGAGGAGTTGTAGCGATGAATTTCAAAGCACTGGCAGAAATTACTTTTAAACAAATTATTCAGCGTTCGTTTATACGCACGTATGCCCCTGATGGTTATAGTCGGGTCACGCAATTGTATAAAGGAAATAGCATATCTATTGCTGGCGAAGATGCGGAATTTTTATATGACCCGCTAACAGGTATAGCGACATTTTTTGGGTTACCAAATTATGATCGTGGTCATGGCCAATCAGTCACAAATATTCTTAAAAATATTGCGCATTGGGAAGATCCTGCAGTTGAAAAGGACAAACCTTTCCGGCGTATTGCAAAAAATATTGGGGCGATGTTTTTCTTTGTGCCAGTACATTTGTTACTTGCTGTGCCGCAGACGGCATTAAATACTCTCAAATTGGGAACCGAAATGCTTCCTACTATGATTGTTTTGCTCTGTGCGAAGGCGGTGGGTAAAACGATGAAATCAAATGTTGTACTAAAGAAAATTGCCAGAGGCAGTTTTGAAGTGGCAAAGGTATTTGCTGGACTTGGCAAGGCACTTACATCTCCTCTGACCTTAATTCGGCAAGTTTTTTATAGAGGAAAGAGAGATGTTGAAAATGCTCGTGAGAAATTTGAAGCAGTTAAAAATAAAAATAATGAAGATGTGCAATACAAAAAAGCAGAAGAAAAATTACGCAATTCTAAACGTGCCGCATTAACACATGGTCTTGAAGTAGCAGCCAGTCTTGTAGCCGTTTCTCCTTTATTACCTATTATGGTTGCATCAGAAGCGGTGTCTGCAACAGTGAGAATTGCAAAAAATCCCAGCGGCTTTTTTGCAAGGCAGAAAAAAATGGAAAGCCAGGTGGTGGATATGGAAGATACTAATGTTGTAGAGAATGATGAAATCTCCGAACCTGCATCACCAAGAATTGGATAACCTAGAATGTGTTAGAAAATAGCTTGGGCCTTGCGGCCCAAGCTATTTTTTTTACGCAGAAACCACTGACAGTTTTTTCGCTGTTTCTCGCAAGCGTTTCACTGCTTCAACTAAATTTTCCATACTAGTCGCATAACTCATGCGAATATGCCCCGGCGCACCAAATGCAGTGCCAGGAACAACTGCGATTTCAGCCTCATTTAATAAGAATTCGGCAAATTCCGTATCATTCGTGATGCCTTTGTCCTTGTTAAATAAACCTTCAACGGAAGGCATCGTATAAAACGTGCCATCGGAAGGTATGCATTTAATGCCCGGGATTTTTTGTAATTCCGCGACAAAATAATCATGCCGTTCTTTATAAGCTCTCGTCATTTCAGCAATACAAGTTTGATCGCCGTTTAAGGCTGCAATCGCTGCATATTGTGCAATACTGTTTGGATTCGACGTGCTTTGCGATTGTATTTTTTTCATCGCGGCAATAATTTTTGCAGGGCCTGCGGCAAAACCGATGCGCCAGCCGGTCATGGCGTACGATTTGGAAACGCCATTGATGACCACCGTGCGATCATATAAATCAGGTGTCACATTTAAAATATTTTTAAACGGCGTATGGTTCCATAAGTTGTGTTCATAAATATCATCGCTTGCGATAATAATGCCGGGATACTGTGTGATCATGTCGCCCAATGCTTTCAGTTCGGCGGCGCTATAGGCCATACCGGTTGGATTGGATGGGCTGTTTAATATAATAAGGCGTGTACGGTCAGTGATGGCGGCACGCAATTGCGCAGGTGTCATTTTAAATTGTTGCCCAAAATCCGTTTTGACAATCACCGGCACGCCATCCACTAATTTCACCATATCGGGATAAGAAACCCAGTAGGGCGCGGGAATAATCACTTCATCGCCTGGATTAATGATGGCGCAGAGTAAATTATAAATGCTGTGTTTCGCGCCATTGGAAACGAGAATTTGGTTTAAGTCATATTGCAGCTGGTTTTCACGTGCGAATTTATCAATAACGGCTTGTTTTAAAGGCCGCACACCATCGACGGCAGTATATTTTGTTTCGCCATCATGTATTGCTTGAATGGCCGCTTTTTTGATGTGTTCAGGGGTGTCAAAATCAGGCTCGCCCACGCTTAAATTAATGATCGGTTTGCCCTGTGCTTGCAATTCCTCTGCACGGGCTGAAACGGCAAGAGTAGGCGAAGGCTTGATGCGCTGGACGCGTTGGGATAATTCAAGAGCTAAATCTTTTGTCATGCTTAGGACTCCTCCTAGGAGTATGTTATAATTTTTGGCAGTAAAAACGCTGGTGCATTATAATTAAATTAACCAAGCAGATCTATCCCATGACGCAGACTTTTGAATTACATGCCGAATTTCAACCCTCAGGTGATCAACCCACAGCCATTAGACAATTGGTGGAAGGGCTCCATAACGGTCTTGCACACCAGGCGCTATTGGGCGTAACGGGTTCCGGCAAGACGTTTACTATGGCCAATGTCATCCTGTCCTTGCAGCGTCCGACGCTGATTTTGGCGCCCAATAAAACGCTTGCGGCTCAGCTATACGGTGAGATGAAAGAATTTTTTCCAAAAAATGCCGTGGAATATTTCGTCTCTTATTACGATTATTACCAACCCGAAGCCTACGTGCCTTCATCGGATACTTACATCGCCAAAGACGCATCAATCAATGAACATATCGAACAAATGCGTTTGTCTGCTACTAAAGCATTACTTGAACGTCGGGATGCCATTATCGTCGCGACTGTTTCAGCCATTTATGGTTTAGGCGATCCGCGTATGTATCTCAGCATGGTGATGCACTTGGACCGTGGTGATAAAGTTGACCAACGTTTTATTTTACGTCGTCTCGCGGAATTGCAATATACGCGCAATGATGTTGATCTACATCGGGCAACGTATCGTGTGCGTGGTGATGTGATTGATGTGTATCCGGCTGAATCGGATAGTGAAGCGGTGCGTATCGAGTTATTTGGCGATGAAATAGAAAATCTCGCGTATTTCGATCCGCTGACCGGTGAAATTTTACGTCGTGTGCCACGTTTAACGATTTATCCTAAATCGCATTACGTCACGAAGCGCGACACGGTTGTCAAAGCGATCGATCAAATTCGTATCGATTTGCGCGTACGATTAGAAGAATTATATAAACTTAATAAACTGGTTGAAGCGCAGCGTCTTGAACAACGCACGATTTATGATTTGGAGTTGATGCAGGAATTAGGTTATTGCCAGGGCATTGAAAATTATTCACGTTATTTATCAGGCCGTGCACCGGGTGAACCGCCACCAACTTTATTTGATTATTTACCCAAAGACTCGTTGCTGGTGATCGATGAATCCCACGTGACGATTCCGCAATTAAACGGCATGTATCGCGGCGACCGTTCGCGTAAAGAAACACTCGTTGAATACGGATTTCGTTTGCCATCTGCAATGGATAATAGACCATTACGTTTCGATGAATTTGTGGAACGCGCACCGCAAACCATTTATGTTTCTGCGACGCCCAGCAAATATGAATTAGAAAAAGCCGATACGATTGCAGAACAAGTGGTGCGGCCAACCGGTTTACTTGATCCTGAGGTTGAAGTGCGTTCCGCTAAAACTCAGGTTGATGATTTATTATCTGAAATCAGTAAACGTACAGCGGTCGGTGAACGCGTGTTGGTGACGACGCTGACTAAGCGGCTGGCAGAAGATTTAACTGAGTACCTGGAAGAACATAATGTGCGCGTGCGTTATTTGCATTCTGATGTCGGAACCGTTGAACGCGTCGAAATTATTCGTGATTTGCGTCTTGGCACCTTTGATGTGTTAGTGGGTATTAACTTATTGCGCGAAGGTTTGGATTTGCCGGAAGTGTCGCTGGTAGCTATTTTGGACGCCGATAAAGAAGGTTTTCTCCGTTCAGAAACTTCTTTAGTTCAGACTATCGGCCGTGTCGCGCGACATTTTAAAGGTAAAGCGATACTTTATGCGGAAAGAATCACGGGTTCCATGCAGCGCGCGATGGATGAAACAGCACGACGACGTATAAAACAACAAGCCTATAATGAAGCACACGGCATTACACCAGTCAGTATCAAGCGAGCGGTGCATAATGTAATGGAAGGTGCGTATTCCGAAAATAGCACGCGCGGTAAGTTATTTCCCAAGTCGAGAATTGCAGAAGAAAAACGTGAATACGCCAAACTTTCTCCTGAAGCGCTGTCTGCAAAAATTACGAAGCTTGAAAATCAAATGTATGAACATGCTCATAATCTTGAGTTTGAAGAAGCGGCACGGCTGCGCGATTTAATACATGAATTGCGAGACATGGCGCTGGGTAAGTAGAATGATTCATTTGTCTTGATTTATCTTTAGCTTAATCAAAGTTTTCCACTCTTATGCTATAATAAATAATAATTAAAAAGAGGGGAAAGTGATGGAATCCCGCCCCAAAATTGATTTCTTTGCCGAGTTGCCCGTGGAAGTCAGCTTGCAATTTTTAGCTTATCTTTCTCCTAAAGAATTAGCCTCCATCATGCTAGTTTGTCAACACAGCACACAATTGGCGAATGATACATCCTTGTGGCGAGCAATCCTCAAGCAATACTTTAATTCATCTTATTCACCACAAGAACATGGAAAAGACGTTGTCAAAAGAGTAGTGGAATTTTCAAAACAAGAAGATGCTGTTTTGGCTGAAATCGCTAAAAATAATCTTGAAAATGCAAAATTGATTTTGCAAACACCGCAACTGGCTGACAAATTAATTGATGCGAAGGATTTAGAAATGATTGGGGTTGCGCATGAAGAAGCGGCAAGAATCATTTTACAAACGCCAAAGCTGGTAGAGAAAATTATTGGTGAGCCAAGGCAAAACGCATTTAGTGCTAAACCGCTTCTACAAGTTCACATTTCATTTGAATCGCTTGCTGTCCTTGCGAATATTATTGTAGCGCATGAATCACTTGCGCGTGAATTTCTAAGCTCAAAAGAATCGACGACAGATGCCTTAAAATCCTGGATAAATCCTGATGTGAGATTTTATTGCGGAGAAAGGTTAGCAATACATGGTTACACTTCTGATGAAAAACCCATGGCTGCATTTGCTAATTATTTCACGGACATCTTGAAAATAGGTATAGTGGACGACAGTTTATTACAAAAACCAAACTATCATCCAGAAAACATACATGCCTGTTATGAAGCAGTTCAGGACTATGATACGGATCCCGAAATTTGGCTTTCCTCAATAGGCGCGTGCAAAATCGAACAACATGTTCTCTCTGCTGGCCAACAGGGCTTCTGGAGTAGCCATGCAGCTAAGGATGGTGATAATGAGGACCATTCAGCCAGGGATCTTCCAAAACCTGGCAAGCAATAAACTCCCACTGTGCATAAAAATCCCCAAAATTCCATGGCGATAGCTTGATAATTTTAAAATGAACAGGTATCTTTACCACCCATTGCAGGCACGTAGCTCAGTGGTAGAGCATCACCTTGACATGGTGGTGGTCGGTGGTTCGATCCCACTCGTGCCTACCAGATTTTCAAACTCCCTTGCTAGTTCACCAGCGAGGGACTTTTTTATTTATAAACGAAGCCGTGAATTTATGCCCGTGATTACATTGCCAGATGGAAGTCAAAAAAAATTTGATGCGCCTGTTACCGTCAAGGAAGTTGCTGCAAGCATAGGCAGCGGCCTTGCGAAAGCGGCGCTTGCTGGAAAAGTCGATGATAAGTTGGTCGATACATTTTTTACGATCGATCACGATGCGACGCTACGCATCATCACAGACCGCGACCCAGAAGGTCTCGAAATCATTCGCCATTCCACCGCGCATTTGTTGGCGCACGCGGTGAAATCCTTATTTCCCAAGGCGCAAGTCACCATTGGTCCCGTTATTGAAAATGGTTTTTATTATGATTTTGCGTATGACCAGCCATTTTCAAGCGATGATTTAGCGAAAATTGAAGCCAAGATGGCGGAATTGGCGGCGCAGAATTTTACGGTGTCGCGCCGCGTCGCTACCCGTGATGAAGCGATACAATATTTCAAAGACCTGGGCGAAGAATACAAAGTCAAAATTATTCAGGATATTCCTGACGCTGAAACACTCACCATTTATCAGCAGGGTGATTTTGCTGATTTATGCCGTGGCCCGCATGTACCAAGTACCGGCATGTTAAAAGCATTCAAGTTAACTAAAGTCTCCGGTGCGTATTGGCGTGGCGATGCAAAGAATGAAATGTTGCAACGTATCTACGGAACAGCGTGGAAAGACAAAAAAACGCTGGATGAATTTTTAAAAAATCTGGAAGAAGCGGAAAAACGCGATCATCGTAAATTAGCCAAAACGATGGACTTGTTTCATATCGAAGAAACAGCGCCAGGCATGATATTTTGGCACCCGAATGGCTGGATTATTTACAGCGCGATCAAAGACTATATTGCCAAATTGATTGCGGAACAGGGTTATGAACAAGTCACCACCCCGCAAATTGTTGATCTGGAATTATGGAAAAAATCCGGACATTGGGCGAATTTCGGCGAAGAAATGTTTACGGTAAAAACCGATGACAAAGAATTTGCCGTGAAGCCGATGAGCTGTCCGTGCCATGTGTTGATTTTTAAGCAGGGCTTAAAAAGCTACCGTGACTTACCGCTAAAATTAGCCGAATTCGGTTGTGTGCACCGTAATGAAATGACAGGCGCCATGCATGGATTGATGCGCGTCAGGCAATTGACCCAGGACGATGGCCACATATTTTGTACGGATAGCCAGGTACAAGCAGAAGCTGCCCGATTTATTCAATCGGTCATCTCAGCCTATAAAGATTTTGGTTTTAACGACGTTATACTTAAATTAGCGACCCGTCCCGAAAAACGTATCGGCACGGATGAATTATGGGACAATGCCGAAGGCGCGCTCAGTGAGGCGCTAAAAAGCCTCGGTCTGCCATTTGAAGTACGGCCTGGTGAAGGTGCTTTTTACGGCCCCAAGATCGAATTTCACCTGAAAGATTGCCTGGGACGTATGTGGCAATGTGGTACACTGCAGCTGGACTATGCAATGCCTAACCGGTTAGAAGCCTATTATATTGCCGAAGATGGCAGCAAGAAGGCACCCGTTATGCTCCATAGGGCCATTGTGGGCTCATTAGAGCGGTTTATGGGTATTTTGCTGGAACACTATGCGGGCAAATTACCACTGTGGTTGGCACCCACCCAAGCTATCGTGATGAATATTACCGATAAACAGGCCAAATTTGTCGAAGAAATCACGGCAGAACTGAAAAAACATGGGGTTAGGGCAAAATCGGACTTGAGAAATGAGAAGATCGGCTTTAAAATCCGCGAGCATACTCTTGAACAAGTGCCCTATCTGTTAGTCATAGGTGATCGTGAGGTAGAATCACGTACTGTCGCTGTTCGAACCCAAGATGGCCGGGACTTGGGCAGTATGCCAATAGCCGCTTACATTAAATTGATCCAGGCTGAGAGCGCGGCGAAGTCGAATTGAATAGGAGGATGTGGAATTAATACAGAAAGAAAACCTCGGGTAAATGACGAGATACGGTCTCATGAGGTTCGTTTAATTGACGGTGAAGGCGCCCAACTTGGCGTCGTGTCAATTCATGAAGCGAAAAGAATTAGCGAAGAAGCTGGACTAGACTTGGTAGAGGTATCCCCTGAAGCTAAACCGCCTGTATGCCGAATCATGGATTATGGCAAATACAAATTTCAGTTAAGCAAGCGTAAAGCTGCAGCCAAGAAAAAACAAAGACAAACTCAAATCAAGGAAGTGAAGATCCGGCCGGGAACGGAAGAAGCTGATTATCAGGTCAAACTCAAGAACATCCAGAAATTCCTTGAGAATGGCGATAAAGCGAAAGTGACTGTGCGGTTCCGAGGACGTGAAATGTCGCATCCAGAATTGGGTATGCAGCTCCTTGAGCGTATGGTAGCTGATCTGGTTAATTATGGTGGTGTCGAGCAACACCCTAAATTTGAAGGACGCCAGATTGTGATGGTATTGGGGCCGAAGAAAAAGTAGGTAGATATAGTTGTAGCCCGGATGGACTCCGTGTTTTTTGCGGGGGTAATCCGGGGACATTATTGTTATTAAGTTAGTCGGAGTATGAAATGCCAAGAGCATACAAAGGTAAGAAAACAGTTAAGTTGAAGTCCAATCGTGGCGCAGCAAAACGGTTTCGTGCAACAGGTAATGGTGGTTTCAAGTGCGCAGGTGCAAAACGCCGCCATCAAATGACTTGCAAGACAACCAAAATGAAGCGTCATGCACGTGCTGGTTTCCAGGTGCGTGAAGAGGATTTGGGCCGCATTGAACAAATGTTGCCGCACGCATAACTGTTACACATTAACGTCCCGCCTGTCGCCTATGTTTTAGTTGGTGCCGGGCTAAAAACTTTTAAAAGAGGATAGAAACATGCCAAGAGTCAAACGTGGTGTTACCGCAAGGGCCAAACATAAGAAGGTCCTTGATAAAGCTAAAGGTTATTATGGTGCGCGCAGTCGCGTGTTCCGTGTGGCGAAGCAAGCTGTTATTAAAGCCGCGCAATATGCCTTCCGTGACCGTCGTCAGAGAAAACGTGAATTTCGTGCCCTATGGATTGTTCGTGTGAATGCGGCTGCTCGTGCGCATGGCATGAGTTACAGTACGTTTATGAACGGCTTGAGAAAAGCTGCCATTGAGATTGACCGCAAAGTACTGGCAGACATTGCTGTACACGATAAAGCGGCGTTTACTGCATTAGTAGAACAAGCAAAAGCTGGCTTGGCCTCAGCTGCCTAAGTTACATCGCAGCAGTCTTTGGAAAGCCGCGAAATTCAATCCCCTCTCCTCCACAAAAAACGTGGAGGAGAGGGGAAAAGGTACTCGTGACAGCCTAAAGGACCGTCTCTCAATGCAAGATTTGGAAGATATTTTACGAGAAGCAGAATCCGCCATTCAATCAGCAAGTGATTTACGATCACTGGACCAGTATCGCGTCCACTACCTCGGAAAAAAAGGTTTACTGACCGAGTCGTTAAAAAAACTGGGTCAGCTATCTCCCGAAGAACGTCCCGCCGCCGGCCAAAAAATTAATCGCGTTAAAGAGCAGGTTCAGGCGCTCATTGAAAAAAAAGACGCTGAACTCAATCAGCATGTTATTGCTCAACAACTTGCGTCCGAATCCATTGATGTGACGTTGGCTGGCCGTTCCGTAAAATTTGGCAGCCTGCATCCCATCACGCAAACGATTGCGGAATTACGCAGGATTTTCACGCAAATGGGTTTCATCTTTATGCAGGGACAGGAAATTGAAGATGATTACCATAACTTCGAAGCACTCAATATTCCGCCGGCGCATCCTGCCCGTGCGATGGCAGATACATTTTATCTAACCAATTCTAAATTATTACGCACGCATACTTCGCCCGTGCAAATTCGCGCAATGAAAAAAATCAAACCGCCGTTGCGTATGGTCGCGCTGGGCCGTGTTTACCGCCGTGATTTTGACGTGACGCACACGCCTATGTTTCATCAAATGGAATGCTTGATGATCGATGAAAACATTTCTTTTGCGGACTTAAAGGGTTTGTTGAATCAATTTCTCCATGAATTTTTTTCCACGAACGCGCCTATTCGGTTTCGGCCATCTTATTTTCCGTTTACCGAACCATCCGCTGAAGTGGATATCGGTTGTTTAAATTGCAGCAGCAAAGGTTGCCGTGTCTGCAAATACAGCGGCTGGCTGGAAGTATTGGGCTGCGGCATGGTGCATCCAAATGTGTTAAACGGTGTTGGCATTGATAGCGAACGTTATCGCGGTTTTGCGTTTGGCGTCGGGATTGACCGCTTGGCCATGCTGAAATACGGCATCACGGATTTGCGCTCTTTATTTGAAAATGATTTGCGGTTTTTAAGCCAATTTTAACGTATCGTCACACGCACAGGTAAATGCAATGAAATACAGTGAATCATGGTTGCGGGAATGGGTTAATCCAACGATCACCCGCGATGAATTATGCAATACACTCACTATGTCAGGGTTTGAGGTGGAAGAGGCCGTGCCTGCCGCGGATGCGTTTACAAACGTCGTTGTCGGTGAAGTATTGACGTTGGCGAAACATCCTGATGCTGAACGTTTAAGCGTTTGCGAAGTCACGACGACTGGCAACAACAAATTGCAAATTGTATGTGGCGCAACCAATGTTACAAAAGGCATGAAAGTTGCCGTCGCGATGATAGGCGCAAAGCTTTGCGCAAGTAATTCAACTATTACACAAACTAAATTACGCGGCGTCGATTCGTATGGAATGTTGTGCTCGGCGCAAGAATTAGGCTTGTCAGATGATCACGAAGGTTTATTGGAATTGCCTGCCTCCGCACCACTCGGCGAAGACATTAGAAAGTACTTGAAGCTGGATGATTATATTATCGATGTGTCGATTACACCAAATCGCGGCGATTGTTTAAGTGTGCGCGGCATGACGCGAGAAATTTCTGCTATCACTAAAACTGCGCTGACATCGCCCACGTTACTTCAAGTAAAACCTGCAATTAAAGATGAATTATCAGTAACCGTAAAAGCAGCAAAAGATTGTCCGCGTTACGTTGGTCGCGTAATACGCGGCGTGAAAGCGGATGCGGAAACGCCGGTGTGGTTGAAAGAACGTTTGCGTAAAAGTGGCGTGCGTTCCATTAGTCCTGTCGTGGATGTGACCAATTATGTGATGCTGGAATTGGGCCAGCCGATGCACGCGTTTGATTTAGGTAAAATAAAACAAGACATCATCGTGCGACAATCCAAAAAGGGTGAAAGTATTGCGTTGCTGGATGGCAGCACGAAAGAATTAAACGCAGAAACGTTAGTCATTGCCGATCACGACAATCCGCTGGCAATCGCGGGTGTGATGGGCGGCATGGATTCAAGTGTTACTTTACTCACAACGGACATTTTTTTGGAAAGCGCTTTTTTTAAGCCAGAAACAGTTGCCAGGCAACGCCAGCATTATAATCTAACATCGGAATCCGCTTACCGTTTTGAACGGGGCGTGGATCCAACCATTCAACGGGAAGCAATTGAACGCGCAACGCAATTAATTTTGGAAATGGCTGGCGGCAAAGCGGGACCAGTGATTGATGTTATCGAAAAAAATGCGTTGCCTGCTACTTTAAAAATTACTTTAAACAAAGATAAAGTCACTCAGGTTCTGGGCGTTGATATCCCCAATACAGAAATTGCAGCCATTTTTAAACGTTTAAATTTTCAATTTGCAACAAAAAATAAAAATGCCTGGGAAGTCACCGTTCCCTCCTATCGTTTCGACATTTCGCTGCCAGAAGATTTAATCGAAGAAATTGCGCGTCTGTACGGCTACGATAATATTCCAACCCACACCATTACCGCTTCCTTGCAAGTTCATCAACAAGTTGAAGAAGATGATTATGTGAATGCACTGCGTTTCGCACTCGCCGATGTGGGTTATCATGAAATTGTTTCCTATAGTTTTATCGATAAAAAATGGCAGCAATTATTTGATCCCGAACAGACTCCATTTGAACTGGTGAATCCCATTACGGCTGATATGTCAGTCATGCGTACCAATTTGTGGCCGGGATTGGTAAATACCATGCTCTATAACAAGAGCCGGCAACAGCATCGTGTGCGCTTGTTTGAGTTTGGCACGGCCTTCATTCCAAAAGGCGAAGATATTGCTCAAGAAGTCAGAGTGGGGGGCTTGGCCACCGGTTTGGCCCAACAGGAGCAATGGGGCGCTCCCGCGCGCGAAGTCGATTTTTTTGATCTTAAGGGTGATGTGGAAAATCTTTTGCAACAAGCAGGCGTTGCTGGGGCTGTATTTAAGCCTGATAGTCATCCAGCATTGCATCCTGGCCAGTCGGCCGGTATTTATTACCAGCAGGAAAAAATTGGCATGATAGGGGCTTTACATCCCTCAGTCTTGAAAGCGCTGGACATCAATGCCAAGGTTTTTGTCTTTGAGCTCAATTTGGCTCTGTTCAAATCAAGAACACTTGCGCGCTTCCAGGAGACCTCCAAGTTTCCCGAAAATAGACGCGATATAGCCATTCTTGTAAGTCAGACTATACCTGCGGCAGATATTCAGGCTACAATAGAACGAAGCGCAGGTGATTGGTTAAAAGATAGTTTTATCTTTGATGTGTACCAAGGAAAAGGAATTGCGCCTGGCTTAAAGAGCGTCGCGCTGGCATTGGTAATACAACATCCAACCCGGACGCTAATCGACGCGGAGATAACAGATTTGGTGAATAGTGTTATTAATGCGTTAAAGGAACAATTGGGAGCGCAATTAAGGAGCTGATATGACAACCTTGACTCTGACAAAGGCAGATATTGCTAAGCGGTTAGACGAAGAAATTGGTTTAACCAATCGTGAAGCGAAAGAAATCGTCGAGTTGTTTTTCAAGTATATTAGCGATGCACTCATACACGGCCAGCAAGTCAAAATATCCGGTTTTGGAAATTTTACCTTGCACGACAAAAGAGAACGTCCCGGCCGCAATCCCCGAACCGGAGAAGCTGTTCCTGTGACAGCACGCCGCGTGGTGACATTCCACTGTGGACAAAAACTTAAAGCGCGTGTAGAAAAGCATACAGGACATGAAATGCAAGGACTTTCTGGTGAAGAAAAAGAATAAGCGAAAACAGGCTGAAAAAAACCTGCCCCCCATTCCTGATAAACGTTATTTTACTATCAGCGAAGTTAGCGATCTTTGTGCAGTCAAGGCTTATGTACTGCGTTATTGGGAGCAAGAATTTTCCCAATTGCGCCAGGTCAAACGTCGCGGCAATAGACGTTATTACCAGCAGCAAGATATTTTACTTCTGAGACAGATCTGCAAATTACTTTACGAAGATGGGTTCACCATTGAGGGCGCCCGCACCCAGCTGGCAAACACAGCTGAACCCATTAGTCAAACAGTAAAAGTTGATGCAGTAGTGAAAAAAGTTATTGCAGATCTCGAAAGTGTTCTGCAAAATCTGCAAGCGGAATTAAACACAAGCCATTAACTAAGTTTACGCAGTATTGGCTCAGTGCTTCGTTGTAAGCAACCTTATAACGTAAACCATGTGTTATCTTAACGGGGCGTGGCGCAGCCTGGTAGCGCACTTGCATGGGGCGCAAGTGGTCGCCGGTTCAAATCCGGCCGTCCCGATCATATTATTCGAGTGTTTATATTTTTATCGCAAGGAATAATACGTGTGGAAAAGATTTGGTTAAAAAGTTATCCGCCGGGAGTACCTGCCGAAATTAATCCCGATGCATACCAATCAATTGTCGAAGTATTTGAGAGATCGTGGCGCCAGCATGGCAGCCGCCCTGCGTTTTATAATTTAGGTATTACTCTTACATACGACAAACTGGATAAACTTTCCCGCGATGTCGCCGCTTATTTCCAGCAAATTTTGCAGTTGAAAAAAGGCAGCCGTGTGGCGATTATGCTGCCGAATATTTTGCAATACCCAGTCGTCATGCTGGGAGCAATGCGTGCGGGATTAATCGTTGTTAATGTCAATCCACTTTATACACCTGATGAACTGGTCCATCAGTTAAATGATTCAGGTGCCGAAACACTGGTTGTGATTGCAAATTTTGCGGCAACTGTGCAGAAATCCCTGGATCGTATTCCATTGTTGAAAAATATTATTGTCACCAATCTGGGTGACCTGTTTCCTCTACTAAAGGCCGCCGTTGTTAATTTTGCTTTAAAATTTATTTATAAAAAAATTCCAGCCTGGTCCATTCCAAATGTTATTAGTTTTAAAGAGGTGCTCGCGAAGGGTAGGGAATCTGTTTTTGTGCCTGTGGCACTGAGTAATCAGGATATTGTCTTTTTGCAGTACACGGGTGGCACGACAGGCATTTCAAAAGGCGCGATGCTCACTCACCGCAACATCATTGCGAACATACAGCAAGCTGATGCCTGGTTTAAAAATAAATTAACCGATAAACACGAAATTATTATTACGGCGCTGCCGCTTTATCATATTTTTTCTCTTACCGCTAATTGCCTGTATTTTTCCAAGCTGGGTGGTTTGAATGTCCTCATCACTAATCCACGCGACATTCCCACCATGATAAAAGAGATGAAAAAATTTGAATTCACGGCAATTACCGGCGTAAATACCTTGTTTAATGGCTTATTGCAAAACCCAGACTTTGCGCACCTGGATTTTACTCACTTACATTTGGCTCTGGGCGGCGGTATGGCGGTGCAACGTGTGGTGGCTGAAAAATGGCAGGCGGTGACCCATGCGCCTTTGAATGAAGCTTATGGTCTTACCGAAACGTCCCCCTGCGTTACTATTAATCCAACCACTATCACGGGTTATAACGGAACGATTGGATTGCCCGTTCCTTCGACGGATGTCTGCATTCTGGACGACGATCATAACGAAGTACCGATTGGGCAGGCCGGCGAACTTGCCGTTAAGGGGCCGCAAGTGATGAAAGGTTACTGGAATAATCCAACGGAAACCGCCAAAGTGTTCACAAAAGATGGCTGGCTGCTGACGGGGGATATCGCATCAATCAATAATGAAGGCTTTGTGAAGCTGCTGGAGCGTAAAAAAGACATGATTCTGGTGTCAGGGTTTAATGTCTACCCCAATGAAATCGAAGATGTACTAGCCAAGCTGCCGGGTGTGCGGGAAGTCGCCGTCGTAGGCGTGGCGGACGAAAATTCCGGTGAAGTTCCCAAAGCGTTTATTGTCAGAAATAACCCTAATCTGCAAGCAGCGGATGTTATCAAGTATTGTCGCGAACATTTGACGCTGTATAAAGTCCCTAAATTTGTCGAGTTTTGTAATGAATTACCTAAAAGTAATGTGGGTAAGATCTTAAGACGGGCACTTAGGACATCGAAGACGGCTTGATTGGGTCGATTTCATCTAAATTAATCTGTCGAAAATATCTCAGACATGGTATACTTCGGCAGTTAAAATTTCACTTAAAATGCAGCCCATTATGGAAAATTTAATCGCCAAAGAAGTCCGCAAAGTTAGTGTTGAAAGCGAGCTAAAAAAGTCCTACCTCGATTATGCAATGAGCGTTATCGTCGGCCGAGCGCTTCCCGACGTACGTGATGGCTTAAAACCCGTACATCGGCGCGTATTATTCGCCATGCACGAGTTGAGTAACGACTGGAACAAGCCGTATAAAAAATCCGCCCGTATCGTGGGTGATGTGATTGGTAAATACCATCCGCATGGTGATACTGCCGTTTACGATACGATTGTGCGTATGGCACAGCCTTTTTCCATGCGCTATCTACTGGTAGATGGCCAGGGAAACTTCGGTTCAATCGACGGTGATGCCGCCGCGGCCATGCGTTATACCGAAATCCGTATGTCGAAGCTCGCCCATGCTCTGTTGGCGGACATCGAAAAAGATACGGTCGATTTCACGCCTAATTATGATGAAACCGAAATGGTGCCGGTGGTTTTACCCACTCGTGTCCCACATTTATTAGTGAATGGTTCATCAGGCATCGCAGTGGGCATGGCAACCAATATTCCACCGCATAACCTGACTGAAGTGATTAACGCATGCGTTGCGTTAATCGATAATGCAGACATCAATATTAATGACATCATGCAATATATTCCGGGACCCGACTTTCCAACTGCGGGCTTCATTCAAGGCAAAAACGGTATTATCGAAGCCTACCATACCGGCCGCGGACGTTTAGTCGTACGAGCTAAAACACATATCGAGTCTGATGAGAAATCCAATAAAGAACGCATTATCGTCACCGAGCTGCCTTACCAGATCAATAAAGCGCGTCTCGTTGAGCGCATTGCCGAATTAGTGAAAGAAAAGAAACTGGAAGGCATTACTGCGCTGCGTGATGAATCCGATAAACAAGGAATGCGTGTCGTGATTGAATTGCGTCGCGGCGAAAATACCGACGTTATTCTCAACAATTTATATGTGCATACACAAATGCAAAGCGTGTATGGCATCAATATAGTGGCGCTGGTTGACGGTCAGCCAAAAATTTTAAACATCAAGCAGCTGCTCGAAGCCTTTATTCAACACCGTCGTGAAGTGGTTACACGTCGCACGATGTTTGATTTGGGCAAAGCGCAAGACAGGGTACATATTTTGGAAGGTCTTGCCGTCGCGCTGGCGAACATTGATGCGATGATTGCATTGATCAAGCAAGCAAAAGATCCTGCGCAGGCAAAAACAGAATTGATGGCACGTCCCTGGCACGCGGCAGAAACGATCGATATCCTGACACGTGCTGGTGTTGAAGACAACTTGACGCATACGACATTTCAATATGGTTTGTCAGCCGATGGCTATCGTTTATCGCCTGAGCAAGCTCAAGCCATTCTTGAAATGCGTTTGCATCGTTTAACGGGCCTTGAACAAGACAAGATCACGGCAGAACATAAAGAATTAAAAATATTGATCGGGCAATTACGGGAAATTCTGGAAAATCCAACGCGTTTGATGCAAGTCATCCGTGAAGATTTAGTCTTGATTCAAACTGAGTTTGGTGATGCGCGACGTACGGAAATTATCGCAACGGATGAAGGTGAAGTATTAATTGAAGACCTCATTCCAGACGAAGAAGTCGTCGTGACATTGTCGCACGAAGGATATGTTAAAACGCAGCCATTGAATATTTATCAGGCGCAACATCGCGGCGGCCGCGGCAAATCGGCTACTACGATGAAGGAAGAAGATTTTGTTGAATTTTTAATTGCCGCACGTACGCACGACACTGTTTTGTGCTTCACTAATCACGGCAAAGTATATTGGCTCAAGGTCTATCAATTACCACAAGCCAACCGTGCTGCACGCGGTCGTCCAATCATTAATATTTTACCATTGGCAGAAGGTGAAAAGGTAAATGCGTTCCTTCCCGTTCGCGAATATCTCGAAAACCAATATGTCGTGATGGCAACTTCATTAGGATTAATCAAGAAAGTATCGCTGGTTGATTTTTCGCGTCCACGTTCATCCGGTATCATTGCGATTGCATTGAATGACGGCGATCAATTAGTGCAAGCTGACATTACAGACGGCAATCACGACATTTTATTATTTACCGATGCAGGTAAAGTGGTGCGTTTCCCTGAAGTCAAAGTACGTTGCATGGGACGTCAGGCTGCCGGTGTGCGCGGTGTTAGATTACAAGATTCTCAACGCGTCGTTTCACTCATTGTCTCACGCGAAGGGGATATTCTCACGGCGACTGAAAAAGGTTTCGGTAAACGTACTGCATTAGCTGAATACCGTTTAAGCGGTCGCGGCGGACAAGGCGTCATATCGATTCATGTCAATGATCGCAACGGTAAAGTTGTCGGTGCGATACAAGTCAATCCAGAAGATGAAGTCATGCTAATTAGCAATAAAGGCACGTTAGTGCGAGTTCCCGCTGCGGAAATCTCATTAATTGGTAGAAA
>Ga0207140_1064_pt1 | contig 17651 bp, 18 predicted proteins | sample Alteio_BWMinHeat_4_FD_153528 | JGI IMG/M metagenome (GOLD analysis project Ga0207140, IMG submission 153528) | Enriched cells from forest soil in Barre Woods Harvard Forest LTER site, Petersham, Massachusetts, United States -... | ecosystem: Environmental > Terrestrial > Soil > Temperate forest >... | reverse complement strand
CTCATTGACACTCTTTGCAGTCGGCCCAGCACACAGCCATGCCTCTGCGCCAAAACACCAACCGCAAGCACATCAATGGACGCGATTGATCACGACATGCTCGACCGCTCTGTCGGCGACGACATGGAATTGCTGCGTGAGCTGGCCGGAATCTTCGCCGTCGATGGACCGCAACTCTGCACCGCCATCACCGAAGCGGTTCTCCGCAACGACTCAGAAACATTACGGCGCAAGGCACATACGTTGCAAGGCTGCGCCGGCAATCTCGGCGGCGCGACAGTTCGCAATATCTCAAAGCAACTCGAAGAGCTCGGCGCAAAAGGCATGGCCAGCAAAGGACAGGAGCTGTGCAACGCTCTGGTCGTAGAGGTCGAACGCCTTCAGGCCGCTCTATACTCCGTCTCCAGTCCCGCAGCAAAAGGAATGTTATGGTAAACCCGCGAGTGGATCGGGCGTCAGCCGCACACGCCGCATCACAAAAGTGATTGCGGCGTGTGCGGCGGATGTACTCTTCGCACAGCTCATTACGCGTGCCACTGCTTGATCACACACAACTCCTGCTCGGGCGCCGGCCACAGGGCGACGAGGTAGTGATCTTCCCCTTCGAGTCCTGATGCGTCAATCGTGTCGAATCCGCCGTAGAACGCCCGCGCCCGATACCATCCTTTATCGAGTGAAAAATCTGCGACGGCCTCGCCGGTACACTCGTGCACCTGAAGGTGTCCAGTGGACAGCAGGAGACTTGCTTCCGCGACATGATCCCAGGCTGCGACATCGTATGCGGGCTCCGCATCGTGAATCTCAACCTCGACGGCAACCGTCATGTTGCGCTGCGTCATGATCACAACTACATGCTCACCGGTCTTGATGCGGCGCGGAATGTCGTCATCGCTGTAATCAAGCGGCGGCTCGGGATTCATATCCGCATCCCAGAGATAAAACTGATTGTAGTCGGCAAATACGCTGAATGATTTTTGGTGCAGGCGCATAAGTGCTCCGCGAATGCAGGGGATGCCGAACACAATAGCACACACCGCAAGCTGTTAAGCAGCGGCCGCAGCAATCTTCTTAATTTTGAGGAATCAAAAACTATAGGACAGTTTTCACTTTTTCCGAAGCCGGAGCTTTAGTGCTCAGGCACCATTCCGACCGCTTCTCAGGAAAAGCCACCGGCGCGGATTTGCGCGCGCTACCGCTGCCGAGGAATCTCATAAATCCCCGTGCCGGCAGATCGGGAACGACGAACGCTCGCGGCTGACCCGCAACATTCGCCAAGGCTTCGGCGGCGATGTAGCCACCGCGCACCGCGCCTTCCATGGTCGCCGGCCATCCGGTTTCGATCCAATCGCCGGCAAAAAAAACATTCGGCCAAGGGCTATAAGTGCTCGGACGATATCGGTCCGACCCCGGCTGCACCGAATAGGTCGCGTAGATTTCTTTAATCACCGTAGCTTTCAGCAGCTTCGCCTGCTTCAACTCGGGGAAAAATTCGGCCAGCTCGGCGACCGCCAAGTCGATAATCTCCTGCCGTTGCTTTTCCACCAGCGACTTCGACGCGCTGACGACCAGCTCGACGTAGCTGCCCGCACCATTCTCGCGCGAAGGATGCAGCTTCGATTTGTGGAACATCCACTGGATGGTGCGGTCGAGCAGGACCGCATGATCAAGATCCGTAATCTGCCGGTCAAACCAGAGATGAATGCCGGTGATCGGAGAGCTCTCCAGATGTTCCAGCTTGCCGGCGAGCGCGGAGATCTCCGGCTCTTCCGGATCGCACGATTGCACAAACTTCGTCAGCGTCCCCCACGGCACCGCCATGACCACGGCATCGGCTGCGAAGGTTTCGCTGCCTGCGGTGACTTCAATTCCGTTGGCGGACGGGCGCACGCTATCGACCGATGTCCGCAGCTTCACGCTGCCGCCGCGCGCTTCGATATATCCGATCGCCGCGCTGTAAAGCTCCGTCAGCGGAACACTGGGGACGCCCATGCGTCCCGCGGCCGCTGACTTCAAGAACGACTCGCGAAACACCTGCGCGGCGTAGCGAATCGAGATGCGGTCAAGATCTTCATTGAGCGCGCTCACCAATACCGGCTCCCAGAAATGCCGGATCGCCCGCTTGCTCTGCCCATTTCTCTTCAGCCATTGCGCAAAACTCTCTGCCGGATTGTCTTCAGGTATTCCACGAGCAAACTTCATCAAAGCATTGGAAACACTCAGCTTGTCCCCGAGAGAGAGCATGGCGGCACTGAGAAACGAAACCGTGCTATGGAAGGGCGAAGGCCAGAACGATGGCTGCAGCTTCGTCGCGCGTCCGCCGGGTTCAAGAAAGGTGAGGCGATCAAACCAGCGAATCTTGCTTTCGACGCCAGTGCGCCGATAGAGGTCAATCAAGTTCGTACAGCAGCCAAGCAGCACATGCTGGCAGTTGTCGACAATCTCTCCAGTGCCAGGATGCTCGTAGGATGAAGCGCGTCCACCAACATAAGGACGCCGCTCCAGCAGTGTAACTTTAAATCCCGCCTCAGAAAGCGCACACCCCGCCGAAAGCCCGGCAAGCCCGCCGCCGACGACGATGACGCTTTTGATGATGGTATCTGTCAATTTCTATCCTGGTGTAGGTATTTGCTGTCGACGCAGCCTCAATGGTGGAGGCAAGCATTCAGCGATTAGCACTCAGCATTCAGCCCCCAAACATCCAACCGAATTCAAGCGCCAATGCTGCGATATCACCCAATTACAAATCTTGATCTGCGTTCATCCGCGTTTATCTGCGGCTAAAAAAGTTTTCTACTTCAATCTTCTATCCCGCTCCGGGGCTGAGTGCTGAATGCTAAGTGCTACTCTTCTCCGCTATTCTCCCCTACCCGATCACCGTCTGCGCCACACCGCGCGCCAGCACGCTCACCTTCTCCCATGTGCTCAACCTTACCTTGCCATGGAAGACGTCGTACTGCTTCTGCGTGATGCGTCCGAGCAGCCGCTGGTAGATCGTCACCAGCACCCACAGTGCCGGACGGCTGTCTTCATCGATCAGCCCCTGCAACTCTTCCGCCGAGCGGTAATACCCACGCGCGCGCTCGGCTTCGAACTCCAGCAGATTGCGGACGTTCTCTGGCACCACGAAATCTTTTGCGGCCTTCTTCTCCGTGCAGCCGATCTTGCTGAACGAATCCGCATCAACGCCAAAGCGTGTCAGATCTTCTTCGGGAAGATAGATGCGCCCAACCAGCGCGTCCTCTTTTACGTCGCGGATGATATTCGTCAACTGAAACGCCACGCCGCATTCTTCGGCGAGCTTTTCTGCGCGCTGCTCTTTGTAGCCAAAAATCTTGATGCAGACCAGTCCGACTACCGAAGCGACGTAATAGCAGTAAGAATAAAGATCCTGAAAGCTGCGATAAACGACCTTGTGCGTCGATGCCGTTGCCGTTTGCACTCCGCTTGGACGGCGTGCCGGCTCGGCGGGCGGCCCTTCAATCAGGTCCATGGCGGTTCCACGCACCAGCGCATCGAGCAGATCATGCGGAATATTGAAGCGTTTCTGCGTATCCGACAGCGCCATGAATACCGGATCGTCACTCTCGTGCGTGGCAGCATGATGCCAATCGTCGATGAACTTCTGCAACCGGACGCGGCGCGCATCGCGCGGCATAGTCTCGTCGTCAGCAATGTCATCCGCCTGGCGCATGAAGGCATAGACGGCGCAGATAGCGTTGCGCTTCTCTTTGGGCAGAGCGAGAAACGAATAGTAGAAATTCTTTGCCTGCGAACGCGCCACGTCGCGGCAAACCGAATATGCCGTGTCGAGCTGAAAACTCATCGCAGCTTGCCTAACATCGCCCGCAGCACCAACCCGAGCTTGCGCGATTTTGAAATCACCGGCCGGCGTGCGAGCACGTTGAAATCCTGGCGTTCAATCGCTCGCAAAATTTCCAGTCCGCCGCGACTGAAGAGGTCGAGATCGAGGGCCAACTCTTTATTAACCATGCCGATCAGCGGAAGCCCTTTTGCAAACCAGTCACGCGCGCGCTCGACTTCAAAGCGCATCAGCTCGCGAAACTGCGGCGTAAATTTACGCTCGGGGATGTCCGTTTCAGCTGCGCTAAAGCGTGCAAGGCTTTCGAGCGGAAGATAGATACGTCCCTTGCCGTAATCAACGGCAACATCCTGCCAGAAATTTGCCAGTTGCAGCGCGGTGCAGGTGTAGTCGGAAAGCTTCTGCCGCTCGGTATCGCTGTATCCGCAGAGATAGAGCACCAGATGCCCGACCGGATTTGCCGAATTCTTGCAGTAGCCCAGCAGATCCTCGAAGGTCTGGTAGCGCGTAATCGTCTGATCTTGTCGGAAGGCCGTGAGCAAATCAGAAAACTCGTACTTAGGGATCTTGAATTCCTTCACCGTCCCAGCCAGCGCCACAAACACCGGATGCAGCGGCGATCCCTCATAGCATTTGTCTAACTGATGCTGCCATTCGTCCAGCAGCGCCAGCGATTGCGTGGTGTCGCCAACTTCATCACCGAGATCGTCTGAGATGCGGCAGTAGGCGTACACATTGTAGAAATGCTGATGCAGATGCTTCGGCAGAAACCACGTCACCACCGAGAAATTCTCGTAGTGACTTTTCGCCAGGCGCTCGCAGTAAACATGCGCCTCGGCCAGCGATGGAGCCTTCTCGGGAGTTCGATACTCCGGCGGTAACGCCTGCCAGCCTGCCTGCACATTTGTAGCTTGCGTACTCATCGCGCCACTCCGTTCGGACGTATCGCCGTCTTGATATCGTTGCTGCGATTGCTGAGCTTGCGCAGCACTTCATTCAGATCGCGCAGTGACGCCTCACCGGTAATGTAATCGGAGCTCTTCACCTTGCCTTCGGTCACCAGCGCAAACGCTTTGCGGCAAGTCGCGGGCGTGTGATGGAAAGTCGCCTTGAGCGTGATCTCGGAGTAATGCAGCCGGTTGGTGTCGAGTTCGACTTTCGTACCGGCAGCGCATCCGCCAAAAAAGTTTACCGTGCCGCCCTTGCGCACCATGTCTGCGGCCCACTGCCATCCCAACGGACGCCCCACCGCTTCGATCACCACATCCGCACCGCGCCCCTGCGGCGTAAGAGCAATCGCCGCTGGAATCGGATTGTCGTTCTCCTGGGCCTGCACGACTTCTTTCGCGCCAAACTTGGGCGCGGCAATCACCTGCTCGTCGCGCTTCACCACGGCAATCACATGCATGCCAGACACGGTAGCCACCTGCATCAGCATCAACCCCAGTGGACCGCCGCCAATCACAATCACGCAGTCGCCTGCTTTCGCGCCCGTCTCTTCCAACCCTCGGACAGCGCACGCCAACGGTTCAGTCAGCGCAGCGGCTTCAAATGAAACATGCTCCGGAATCATCAGCATGTTTTTCTCGACGATGCGCGCCGGAATGCGGATATATTCCGCGTACGCGCCGTTGTTGAAGAGCAGGTCCTCGCAAAGATTTTCCTGGTTGCGCTGGCAGAAGAAGCACGTGCCGCACGGAGCCGAATTGAGCGCCACCACGCGCATGCCCTTCGAGAACTTCGTAACGCCCGCGCCTATCTCGTGAACCACTCCGGCAAGTTCGTGGCCGAAGAGCGCCGGCGGCACAATCATCTTGGCGTGATAGCCACGCAGATATACCTTGAGGTCGGTGCCGCAGGTCAGCGCCACGCCGACCTTGACGATGACCTCGCCATCGCCCGCGCGCGGAATGGGCACCTGCTCAATTCGTACGTCCTCTTTACCGTGGAGGACTGCTGCTGTCATGCTTGCCAAATCTGTTCCTTATCTATTCGCGCTCGTCTGAATCACAATCTTCATCGACTCCGGCTGCGGATGCGATGCCAGCTCGATTCCCGCTACCGAATCGTTCAACGAAAAACGGTGCGAGATCAGCTTGCTGAGATCGACGCCGCCGTGGAAGACGAAATCGGCTGTCTCATCCTGAATGTCGACGGACGCACTATACGAGCCCATCAGGATCTTTTCATCCACGCACACCGCCGACGGATCGATGGTCGCTTCGCTGCGCTGCGTCTGCGCGAAGAGCATGACCTTGCCGCCGGGACGCGCCGCATCCATCGCCGTGCGAATCAGTGCATTGCCGCCGACAGCCAAAATCACCGTATCGGCGCCGCGACCTTCTGTCACCGATTTGACATGCGAGACCACGTCGGTCTTCGAGGCATCGATGGTTTCGCTGATACCGTAGCCGTTTGAAATCACCAGGCGCTGCGGATACAGGTCTGAGCCGATCACCTTCGCTCCCTCGCGCTGCGCCAGCACGCTCAGGATAATTCCGATCGGACCCTGGCCGATCACCAGCACGGTTTCGTCGCGCTCAAGATTCAGCGACCGTATGCCCTTGAGGCAGGTATTCACCGGCTCCACGAACGCCGCCTGCTCGAAGCTCACACCGTCGGGAATTTTCACCACGCCACGATCGACAATCCAGTCCATGGCGCGTACGTACTCGGCGAAGCCGCCACCCGAAGGCTCAAAGCCCGCCGTCGCCCCAACCTCCTTATATACCTCGCACTGCGCAAATACCTTGTGGCGGCAGTAATAACAATGTCCGCAGGGGATGTGATGAAAGACCATCACGCGATCACCCTCGGCAAACCGCGTAACGCCCTCGCCCACCGCTGCAATCGTGCCCGAGGTCTCGTGGCCAAAGATGCGCGGCGCAGAGTGCGACCCGGTATGGATCTTCTTGAGGTCGGTACCGCAGATGCCACAGGTATCGACCTTGATTAGCACCTCTCCAGCCCCAATCTCGGGGACCGGAACCTCTTCCAAGCGCACATCGTTAACGCCGCGATACACAGCGGCCTTCATCGTAGCGGGCAATGCGCCGCGCCTGCCATTCGTAACACTGTGAGTTGCCGTAGCCATTCTTACTATTGTAAATGGACTCGGCGCTTTTGCCGGTAAGCACTTTGTTTTCAGACTAATGGTTGTACAGACGTTAGCGCCGCGGAGGGTTTGCCGGCAGCGGTGATCAGAGACCAATAAAGCCTATGAGCTGACGGCCCGATGGCGATGATGTTTGCGGGCAAACCACAACAACGACGCCACAAGCGCCCAGGCACCGGTCGCGCCAGCGACCACCGCTAGTGTGGACCCTCCCGGTAAAAGCCTCCGAGCGAGCCTCGATGGAGGCATATAGCTTTCCTTTTTGAGAAATCGTGAGCACTAGCGTGGCGAGCGCCACAGAAGGTGCGGCGCCAAACAATCCTGCGAAGGTCTTAGGCTTGAAGAGGTCGCCGAGCACGGCAAACACAGATACAACTACTCCACCGATCAGGAACCGCAACAAGATCTCTTTCAGCGAATCCTCCTTATTCGCAATGCCGCTTCACGCCGCTTTCTTATTCTGAATAGCCTCTTTCACCAGCCGCATAGCGTGCCGCCGTCCGCGCGTGGCGATGACTTTGAACTTCACGCCTTTTTCCTGGTGATAGTTCACAAAGAACTGGCACACTTCGTCGAGCAGCGTCTGGTTGAGATCCTTAATGTCTTTCAGGTTCGAATGCGTGTGGCTCTGCCCGGCAACCGCGACGATTCGGTCATTGCGCTCTTTCTTGCCATTTTCTGTCTCGACGCCTTCGATCACTCCGATCACGTGGCTCTCGATCAGACATCCGGGAAAGGCGGGCTCATCCATCAGCAACAATACATCCAGCGGATCGCCATCCTCCGCCACCGTCGAGGACACGAAGCCAAAGTCGTAGGGGAAGACCATACCGTCAGGAAGCACCTTGCCCAGCACAAACATTCCCAGCTTTGGCTCGAACTTATATTTATTCCTGCTTCCCTTCGGCGTCTCGACGATCACCTGCAAAACGGAGTCGTCCTTCTTCTTCTTTCCAAATGCTTTCAACGTGGTTGGCGCCGCGTATGCGCCCTTTGGCTTTTTCGGCATCGAGGTCCCTTAGTCGTAGATCGCTCTAGAGAAATGGATGCGCGGCAGCTCGTCAGTGTTGCGCCCCAAATCACACTCGCCAAACCAGGCTGCAAATACAAAACAGGCACGATCACTCTCGCGACCATGCCTGTGAAACATTCTGTTTTTATCTGCACTTTTTAGCGGTCGATCGACTTCATGGCCCCAGCCGCATAACGATCGCCGACAACTTCCTTTTCCGGAATCGCGGCTTCAAGTTCCGCTACCTCCTCTGGCGTGAGGTGGATGTCGGCCGCGACCGCATTCTCGTCCAGATACTTGCGACGCTTCGTCCCCGGGATGGGCACCATGTCGTCGCCCTTGGCCAGCACCCAGGCGAGGGCGAGTTGTCCGGGGGTTGCGCCACGCCGTTTGGCGATGGCGCGTACGCGATCGACCAGCACCTGATTCTTCTCGAAGGCCTCTTCAGCAAATCGCGGATAGCGCTGCGTCCGCGAATCTTTGCTGCCGAGATCACTCGGCTTGGTGATGGCACCGGTGAGAAAGCCGCGCCCCAGCGGACTGTATGGCACAAAGCCAATGCCCAGCTCGCGCACCGTCGGCAGAATCTCGTCTTCGACGTGACGCTCCCACAGCGAATACTCCGACTGCAGCGCGGTAATCGGATGCACCTTGTGTGCCCGCCGAATCGTCTTCGGCGACGCCTCAGACAGGCCGAGATACTTCACCTTGCCCGCCTTCACCAGCTCAGCCATTGCACCGACGGTTTCCTCGATCGGCGTCTCAGGATCGACGCGATGCTGATAGTAAAGGTCGATGTAATCCACACCCAGCCGCTTCAACGAAGCATCACACGCGGACCGCACATACTCAGGACGTCCGCTGATCGTCCAGTGCGTCGTATCTTCTTTCTTGCGGACGTTGGCAAACTTCGTCGCCAGAAATACCTCATCGCGTCGCGGACGAATCGTCTTGCCCACCAGCTCTTCGTTGTCGCCAATGCCGTAGGTGTCCGCGGTATCAAGAAACGTGATGCCGAGATCAAGCGCGCGCAGAATCGTTGCCGCCGACTCTTCATCATTGCGCTCGCCGTAGAACTCACTCATCCCCATGCAACCGAGTCCCATGCGGGAGACGATCGCGCCTTGTGAACCCAGCTTTACTTTTTCCATAGGCATAAGCTCCTTAGATGACTGTGCCAAGCGGTGGTTTCGTTTTTTTAATATCAAACCACTGCAATGTCCAGCGCACCGCTTCCGGCCAAAAGTCGGGCCTCCCCTGCCAAGAGTGAGACAATTCCCACAAAGACGACACTTCTTCATAAGCCAAACACAACGTGGCGCACAGTATGCATCGACGGATGCTGTGCCTGGTGGCGATACGCTCACGAAAGCGTCTGACCATGATTGCTGTGTCTGGCGACGATTCCAAAGACTACCATCACCGTTTTAACCGAAGGAGCATCTCATGAAAATCGGCAAGTATCGCAATCTGGTAACGATCGCAGTCATCCTCGCAGGCTTTTTACTGTGTTCATCGCGCAGCTACGCGGGCGAAAAGAGCATCAACAACCTCTTTATTGTGCCCCTTGATGGCAGCTTCATCTTTGGCGGCTCACTTGCGGATATACGCAACTCTCCCAACACTTCGGACTATCTGACGTGCGAGACCGATTATGCCGGGCCCGGAAAGCTCACGGCGTATTGCAACGCGTATCAAGGCAGTTCGCAAACCCACATCTCGTGCCAGTCGACCGATCCGCAATTCGTGCAGATCGTCATGAGCATCAAGAATGACTCCTATATCATCCTTGACACGAATCTCGGCGTAAACGGCGCAACCCCCACCTGCAACTGGATCGGCGTTTCCCATGGAAGCGTCTATTCACCGAAGCAGCCGTAGGCGGCAATTTCACAATTACCAAAGAAGTCGAGCGACCGCTACTCGATTTGCCTGACCGCATGCTCAGCTCATCCGCATTCGCACTCACGCGGATGAGCGAGCGCGGCTTCTGCAGTGCTTCCCTCTAGCCCTGCTCCCAAGATTGCTGATATCCTCGGGCACATGGAAAACCGTTCTATCGGCGATGTCGGCGGAACACCCGGCGGGCTTGGCTACTTCGTGCTTGGATTCATCATGACCTGCGTCGGCGGATACCTCATCTCTAACCAGGTAAGCGTCGTCGGCTCCTACTGGACCTTCTGGGGCGGCAACACCTTCGGCATCACCCTCATCCCCATGCTCTTCGGCGTCGGCATTCTCTTCTGGAACGGACGCAGCACCATCGGCTGGCTGCTCACCGTCGCCGGCGCGCTATTTATTCTCGCGGGAATCCTGGCCAACATGCACATCTACTTTCAGCCAACCAGCCTCTTCAACACCATGGTCATGCTGGTGCTGCTCGTCGGCGGCCTCGGACTCATCGCCCGCTCGGTGCGAACGACGCGGGAGAAACCGAAAGAGGAGTGAGGTAGCCGCGGTCTTCATTCTTCTGCTATCACCATTGCCACATTTTTTGTCGCCGTTGATTACAATCTTGTTACCACTTCTGTTACCCCAAACATCCTGCAACCATAATCGTCTCAGCCATTCCCTCCCACGGATTGTCATGTTGAGCGTAGCGAAATATCCCGAGGACATTTCAAGTTTGTATGCCGCACACAGGCACTTCGGCCCATGCATCCTGACAGAATCAGTCAGTTAAAAATCTTTCATCGCCCGCGCACAAATCCGCCGCGATTTTCCGCATATATCTCTAGGTACCCTGTTTCCATTTCATCCATTCCCTAAACAAGGAGCTTCCCCATGAACCTTTCATTTACCAGGAAAAAGACTTTCCAATTTACCGTGGCGATGGTCGCAGGTTTTCTGTTTCTCTCAGCAGGCGGACACGCCGGCGAGAAAGATTCGTATCTGCCCTACGTCATCCAATGGAACACGAGCAGCACAACCTACTTCGTAGAAATGGGCGGGCAGCTCGGCGATGCGCGCGCGGCATCTGGCGCATGGAACTATGTAGGATGCAACGTCGGCTATCAGGTCGGTGGGACACCTTCTGCCTACTGCTACGTTCACGATGGTTCAACCGGCATAGGGAGCTGTTCCAGCGCCGATCCGCAATTCGTGCAGATCGTCAGTAGCCTGAAAGGTGACTCATTCATCCAGCTTACCGCCACTGGGCCAATCGGAACCGCGCAGGGCGCAACCTGCAATGCTATCTACGTCAGCAACTCCAGCAGCTATACACCGAAACAACCGTAAAACTTGTACCAACGGCGGAAAACTATTCCGTAGTCAGCCGGAGGGTTTCCGCCGAGTTCTATCAGTTAAATAGATGCACGTCCTGTCGCCACGAACACTCCGCACGTCCCCTCCAACAGATTGTCATGTTGAGCGAAACACGCCGAGTATGGTTCGCGCTCATACGCCTTGGCGCGAAGATGTCACCAGTCTCTCTTGCAGAAACTCGCGAAGAACCTTGTCCTGCTCGGATGTAAGTTGGCGGCGTGAAATCAACAGATAACTCTCTAAACCGCCCAACAAAAAAAGCTGTGGTAGTTCTCGCAAGGATGCAATGTCAAACCATCTGTATTTCCGTGTCCCTCTAGTATCGGAAATCGTGAGGTACATATCGTGAAAGACCCATGATTTGACGGCGTAGTCGCGCTTTGAATTCAAGTTGATGGTTGCACCCAAAAAGCAGAGAGCCGCAGCAATAACCAGCAGGAGTGCAAACAGTGGTGATGCAGATAAAAGTTCCTGCCATGAAGCGGGAAATCCGATATTCCTTGGATTGTTGAAAATGACATGGCCATATACCGGCAGAAACAAAAATGCAAAAGCAAGTGATAGGCAAAAGAGTCTGGCAACCATATTGAAAACTTTCCCAGACAATCCGTGCAAGATAGGGTGCAGCACCCTCTCCGCTTCGCGAAAATCATCCTCGTTAAGTCCAAGATCAAGCCGCAGCAGTGGTTCCTCCGCTTCGCTTACCTGCACAGCCACAAGGCGGCGAAAAGCCTCCTCTTGCTCCGGGGTAAATACACGTTTCGGCACAAGAAATGGCTTATATTCTCTACGAGTGTTGATAAATCGTCGAAACCTGGAAAGCCGGGGCTTTGCGTTATCCTCGGGAACCATATTATTAAAACCATCTTCGAGAACGCAGCGAAGCGCAAATAGACTCTGCGTCTCACTGAATCCTTTGGTCCGGTCCCAACGATATTCCTTTACACTTCCAGACCGCGGCTGGTAGACCTTGATCTTGCCAGTAAAAAATGTGATCTTTTCTTCCCGGCCACGCTGGTGGCGCCTTAGCATCCACACTGGCAACAACAGCACCACTGGCCAGAACATTACGATCGCAGGAAGCAGGGCGAAAAGCAGCGGTCTCAGATCATGGGCTAGCGCAGGTACAGTAAAGCGCCTGCGGTGAAAGCGACCAGGTTAACAATGCACACAGAACACAGAATGATCCGACGAAAGTTAGACCAGCAACTCTTATCGCCGAGTCAATTACCCGACGCACAGGACCGCGACTATCAAGCTCGCGCAGTTCCTCTTGCGAACAGCGCGGCAACTGGTACCGAATCGTGACACTTGCTGGCATAACTTACTTGCCTCGCAAGCATCATAGCGCGAATTTGCTGAGAAACTTTTTCATGTAACGTTTGGCATATTCGAGACACTTACGCACGACAAATGCATTGACGAGGCCTCATTTGTATGGAAAAGTTCGTGCATCGTTTCGTTCTACGGCGTGTTATCAACTAAAGTGCAGACCCCTATCGCCATTCACAAAAATACTCCGAAATACACACTGTAAAAGCACCACAAACGCGCTACCATGAACGCAGCATCTTCACGATCGGTATGTATAACAACAAGCTTCCGGTCACAGACGAGCAGCGTCTGTGGATTGACGACGGCTTCGAGCGGCTCAAGAAGGCGCTGGGCGAAAAGCGCATGCTGAACGCCGCCGTCGTGTTGCCGACGCCCGAATTCTTTCCTGAAGAGTACGACGGCAGCGAAGAAGCCGTGGCCGATTTCTTCACTCAGATCTGCAACTACATGGGCGTCGACCGCAAGAGCGTGGACCTGGAATTTGAACCCAACATGCTTGAGGCTATCGCTGCAGCAAACGCTCCACCGCCTGACGAGGCCAGCGACGAGACCAACGATGCCGATGCCTCTTCGCCTCGTGAGCCCATCGAGGATCAAGAAGACGACGACTCGCAAGCCGACGACAAAGAAGCAGAGCGCATCGCCAGCAGCGCCCACATTTACAATCCAGATGACACCATCGTGTCCACCGAAGGCCGCAAGACTAAGTACCTCTGGACCGACCATCGCAAGCGCTGCGCCGGGCCTGAAGTCTGGGAAGATGACCCGACACGCGCGGTAATTTGCATCAGCCATGGACCAGGGCTTGAGGACACAATCGGCCTCGCCGCATATTTCGCGCATCAGCTCAGCCATGTGATCCTCATCGGCGGCGGGCTCATCGACCCCGCATACGTCGATGTCGAAGAGCTCTCCAACCTGCTGACGGTCTATCTGGGCATTGGCGTTTTTGCCGCCAATGGAGCGTTGCGCTTCCAGCGTGAAACCAGACAGCATCCTCAACGCGTGCTGCACGAAGGCGCGCTCTCAGAAGAATCTTATGGATACGCTCTCGCCAAATTCGCGGTCGCGCGCGGCGAAGACCATCCGCGCTGGGCGGAGTATCTTTCCACCAACGTGCGCGAGTATTACAAACGCTCGCGCGAGTGGCTGGCGTATCCTCATGATGAGGATTCTTATGGAGAAATCTGATTTGCGCAAACTCGCCGCTCTCACGCTTGTCGGCATCATGATGACCGCGCTGCTGTCGGGATGTTTGCGCTCCACCGGCTCGGTTGAGGCCCTGCTCGGTGCCGTAAATTCCGTGCCTCCGAATCAGACCATGGTCGAATTATTCGTGCCCGATCATCTGACGCTCCGCGGCAAAGAAGTAAGCCACGACATCGCCATGGCCGTCATCGCCGACAAATTGCTCGCCCGCGGATTCTTCCCCGCCGGCTCTGAACAACGCTCCGGCGGACGCCTCTACCGCTACCAAAAGAAATAGTAAGCCACATGTTCCACATGAACCGCTACGAATTGCTGGCATTCCTATTGATCCTACTGTTCGCCATGGGCGGCGGATGGATCGGCTATCACTACGGCACCGCCGGTTTTGCCGTAGGCTTTCTTGCCGGCGGGATGCTGTTTCCGCTGGCGATCATGATCGCCTTGAAAATCATGAATGCTAAGAAGTAAACGAGTGAGGAGTGCACATGGAAATCCCTGAAATGCCGCGCGGTGGCATTGATACCAGAAAATATGCGGCTCTCGCCCTTGCTCTTGGAATGGCTCGCGGAGCTCTGTACTCAGCGCTCGACGGCGACACCAAAAGGCTGCGAGAAATTCTCGATCTCACAGCCACCATGAATATCGCGAAAGCGCTCGGATGCGACGAGATTGATCTGGCCATCGATTGGGACCAGCACCTCTCTCATGAAGAAAGCGAACGCATCAAGGGATACTAAGCGGAGCATCTGCCCCGCCGCTTCCACAATGTCTGGTTGTCCCAAACTTTTCCTGACCCCATGGCCTCAAATCCGTCGCTACAGCAATTAGGAGCCATAGGCATTTTTGTGGGACGCGCTCTTCTATATACGTCCCCTCAAAATCCTCCGGCCCATGCATGAAAGATTCAAAGCAACTTGTCCATTGCGAAGTCACGCTTCTGGAGCGGCTTCCTACGTCCACGGGAAGCGGCTTGTAGCGGCGGTGTTATCGCTTGATGCTACCTACATAGAAGTATGGAGCCAACGATGAAGCTGAACCTGAAACACCTTCTCCCTATCTTCGGCCTGCTGGCAGTCGTGCTGGTGTTCTCACCCTCGGCGGTCGCAGTATCCTGCGCACAGGGCTGGAGCGCCACCACCGCCTATAATGGCGGCGCGGTCGTAAGTTTTGCAGAAATTAACTACACCGCCGCCTTCTGGACGCAGAACCAGGAGCCCGACAAAAACAACGGTCCGGCCGGCAGCGGACAGCCTTGGATTTCCAACGGCGTCTGCGAATTCGCCCCACCGCCGCCCACGGCGACGCCGACCATCAAGAGCACGCCCAAACCGACTGCGTCGCCAACCGCCACACCAACGCCGATCACGATTTGCGGTGAACCGGCATGGAGCGCGACTACTTCATACCCGCAGGGCGCGCTCGTCGGCTACAACGGTTCAGCCTGGAGCGCCGTCATTGCTAACAAAGGTGTCACTCCGGGCACAAACAGCAGCATCTGGACGCCACTCGGCCGTCCATGCATCGTAGCAACGGCGACGCCTACACCAACCGTGACGGTCACTCCAACGCCTACGCCGTCTCCTTATATCCGTCCAACAGCAACTGCGACAGTTACGCCAACAGCCAACCCCAACGGGCATTATCCCTATGTTGTCAAAGATGTCGGGTCGTATGCCGGTGTTACGCTCGGCTATGCCGTGAACGACAGCGGAGAGGTTGGCGGAATCTCGAACACCACTATCCAGCCTCCCAGCTCCAACGGTGGCGGCACACCGACACCGACTCCTTTCCCCAGAACGTTTGTGCTGCTTGGCGGAGCGTTTGTCGACCCTTGTAACAGCGCGTTCCCCATCACGGTTGAGAATGTAAATGGCATCAATGCATCGGGCGTGGCCGTCGGTCAGTGTGGATACAACCGGCCCTTTTCGTTCCATGACAGCACACTGACGATACTTCCCGTCCCCGTTGCGGGCGGCGTTGGCGACGCCACGGCGATCAACAGCGCTGGCATGATTGTGGGCGCGGCCGAGGTCTCCGTATCCGGCCAGGTCACCCATGCTGTGCTGTGGAACAATGGCGTGGTCACCGATCTTGGCACATTGGGCGGCAACTGGAGCTATGCCACCGCCATCAACACGGGCGGCACCATCGTGGGTGCGGCCTATGCCGCCGACAATGGACTCACCCATGCTTTCCTCTACTCCAACGGAAGCATGACGGACCTGGGCGCGGACAGCTATGCCTACGGCATCAACGACTCCGGCCAGGTAGTGGGATGGGCGAATGCACCGACTCTTGCCTCCGCGCATGCCTTTCTCTATAGTGGCGGCACACTTACCGATCTCGGAGCACTGATAGCCAGCGGCAGCAGCACCGCTTACGCCATCAACAACAGCGGCGTGATCGTAGGCAAATCGTCATCGAACGATAGTTCAGGCAACACGCATCCATTCGTCTACAGCAACGGAACGATGATCGATCTGAATACGCTCATCGATCCTGATCTGCAGCTCACACTCACCGAAGCCCGCGCCATCAGTCCCAATGGCAACATTGTCGCTAACGGCAGCGACGGACGCGCATTTCTACTCACACCCGCACCGGCCATCCCGGCCTGGGCGGCAGGCGTCGCCTACTCTGCAGGGCAGCAAGTAACCTACAACGGACACACCTACAAATGCCTGCAGGCACACACGTCACAAGTCGGTTGGGAGCCGCCGAATGTTCCGGCATTGTGGCAACTGATCTTGTAAAACAACCCAAAATAAAAACGGGCTGGAGTTTTCTCCAGCCCGCAATCTAACCCAATCGGCGGGATTCGGTGCAGCGAGTGCTGCACCGATCCTTTGTTGCTTTAGCAACCACTTCCCGCTTCATCCAAATGTCATTGTAAAAAAGAGGCGGCCCGTCCAAAGCCGCCCTAGATGAAGCGAGTATCTATTCCCCTGAAACTCCGTATCCCCCGATAAGAAGTTTCGAAGAATTTAATCGCAATATACAACCGCCTTTTTCTCGCTGCAATAAGAAAGTGCCATCTTTTCAAAGAAATACACCCATACTTGGCACCAATGTGTCACAGTGAAGAAGATCGCCACACTCGACACAGTCAACGCGTAGATCGGAAACACATGCTGTGTATTTTCGCCACGCATGGATACATCTCACTACCTAGACGTATGGATAGGTTCGGGTGTGCAATCCTTTTTAATATTTAAGGAATATTTTCGATCGCGTGCATATCGAAATCGGTATGCAGTGTGCCGGAGTTGGTGTCGAGCGGTGAAGACTCGTCTTCGAGCATCACTACAACTCCCATCAGTCCACCTACATGCAATGCAATCTGAGAGTTCACGCGCTCATGCGGCCTCACCAACAACACACGTTCTCCTCCGCCGAATCCTGACATGGTGACCGTCGCGATGTATCGCCCTTCTTCCAGGAAGGGCAGGCTCACGTGTCCAAGCTGGTCGGTTTCCCGCTGGACCGCCTTATGATCGGATTGACGCACCAGCGTCACCTTTGCCTTTGCAATGGGCTCACCTTGCATGTCCGTGATCGTAATGTAAGCGCTTCCCGCGCGATTGCTTACCTGTGTTAACGATTTGCCATTGCTTTTCTCAGGAGCCTGCGCCGCAGCGAACGAAACGCTCATCAGAGCCGCCAGTGCAGCACTCGCAATACGCAGCAGACGCCGCGTCGCTGCCCGCACCCCGCGTGGACAGTCCTTCGTCATCATGCTGCCATCGGCACGGCGAAAGAAACGTCCGCAGATGCGCCCTTCGCGCTTCTGTAGTAGCATTTCGACTTCGCTCCGCGTCATAGCCGAGAAGTTATATACGTTGAGATTGCATTCGCCACAGTGCCGGACGCGATCGTCTCCGGTCATCTTCTCC
>Ga0207140_1063_pt1 | contig 17734 bp, 17 predicted proteins | sample Alteio_BWMinHeat_4_FD_153528 | JGI IMG/M metagenome (GOLD analysis project Ga0207140, IMG submission 153528) | Enriched cells from forest soil in Barre Woods Harvard Forest LTER site, Petersham, Massachusetts, United States -... | ecosystem: Environmental > Terrestrial > Soil > Temperate forest >... | reverse complement strand
TTGATCAACAAGGAGCAAAGATAATTCCGCTACTGCCATTTTATTAATTAACGGATCACTCATTTCGGTTTCGAGGGGAACCAGTACGGCACCCGATTTTAATACGGCCAGGATGACTGTTAGTAAATGAGTCGATCGTTTCAGACTCACGCCAATCGCTTTGCCAGTCAGTGAACCATATTGTTCTTGCAGGTAATTGACCATTTTATTGGAAAGAACTTCCAGTTCGGCATAAGTGAGAGAGAGCGTTGTTTTTTCTGGTGTATGGAAAACAACCGCCCGTTGTTGTGGAACTTCATGGGCTACCTGCTGAAAATAGGCTGGTACGGATTGTTCGTCAGGCCATGTTTGAGCAGTATTATTCAATTCATCAATTAATTCTTTTTCGCTGTCCAGCAGGATCGGGACAGAAGTGATCGGATGTTCTGGATTGGCGACGGCATAGGAAAATATTTTTTTAAAATGGCCGATTAAACTATGAATCATTGTTTCAGTAAAAAGATGAGTATTGTACTCAATGAAGCCGATGCATGTGCCATCATTTTGCAAATCGAAATTGATACCAAAATAAGGAAATTTACATTTGCCAAGATCCATATCAACGGCAGTTATGGTTTGTTCATTTAGGGTGAAGGTGGTTGCTTGTGAATTGAAGGAAAGTAAAACCTTGAAAGGCAACGCGGTTTGCAAAGTGGATTTGGTTTCCAATGTTAAGGCACGTTGAATATCGGCCAATGGTAATTGGTGTTGCAGCGCAGCTTTTAAATTGTTTGTAACTTGCTGCAAAATGTCTGTGAAGGTTAGGTTGCCATTCGATACTAACCGCAGAGGTATGCTATTAAAAAAACAAGTTGCCAACCGATCAATCATTTTTGAGTCGATGTGAGTATGACGTCTATTGGCTGAGGTAATACCGATACAAAGATCGGTTTCCCCGCTGTAATAATGTAATAATACATAAAGTGTCGTTAATAAAATGCCATTTAAACTGGTGGATTGTTTTTCTTCGGCAGCATTTTTTGTAAAAATTGACGTGTCTAAATCAAAATAAATACGTTGACCGGAAAAATCGCATAGTGTTTGAGGGGAAGTATTAGTTTGTAAGGTAAAAGTATTCAACTCGAATAATGTTTCTTTCCAAAAATTTAAACGTTTTTCGATTTCGTCTTGTTTAAGGCTGAAATCAAACTGGCGCAGTGAGGGTAATGTTGGAAGGGGTGACTCTGTATGGTTTTCGACTGCTGCATATTCAGTCGCCAAGTCCTGAACAATAATATCGACGGATTTTCTGTCAACAATAAGATGATGAAATACCATTACCAATTGACTGCGTTTATCGGACTGAATGAGTGCGGCACGCCAGAGCGGTCCTTTTTGAAATGAAAAAGGTTCATCAATAAATTCTGTTACGCTTTTTATTTGACGAAGATCATGTGTCGGCGTGAAAGTGTCGAGAAGCAGCACTTGAAATTTGCACGCATCAACTGTTTGGTCGTGATGTAAAACTAACGAGACATCTTTGCCGTCATCTTCAATGCTGCTGCGTAAGACTTCATGCCGATCGACAAGGCGTGCAAACGCTTTTTGTAATATTTCCTGGTCGATGGGTTGGTTAAATTCTATCGCATAGCAGAGCTGATAAGTGGTAGTGTTCGGATACAATGTTTCATAATTCCATATTGAGCTTTGCGTGCCCAACAGTGGTATTCTTACCAAATCTCGGTGAAGCATGACGTATACCTCATTATTTTTGCTTTGTGTGTACGTAGTGCTAAAATAACCCAAATATACTACATAAACATTTTTTTATACATAAAAACAGGTCCTCAATATGAAACTCCTGAAAGAGTCAAATATTTTAAACTTGGGCAGTTATTTTTATAAGCTCGCTGAGCGCAGCCAGGATGTTTTCTGGATTCGCGATCTGGATTATAAAGTACAACTGTATGTAAATCCTGCCTACCAGAAAATTTGGGGATTAACGTGCGAGAGCTTATACGATGATCCGCAATCCTGGTTTTTTATTGTCCATCCAGATGATCGGGAAAAATTGTTAGCAGATGTTAATCAAATCAGAGTCAATCCGCAAGCGTCGGAAAGTTATTTAAAAGAATATCGCATTGTCCGTCCAGATAATGAAGTTAGACATTTAAATGAAATCTGTTTTCCTTTGTATGGTATGAACCAGCAGCTGGTTGGCTTTGCCGGCATCGTGAAAGATGTCACGGAAGAAAAGCATCGCTTAAAAGAATTAGAGCAAGCGGGACGTTTTTTTCGCTATTTTAGCGAAAAAGTGCATACAGTTTTTTGGGCGCGCGATAGTTCTTGTGAAAATCAGTTATACCTCAGCCCTGGCTATGAAAAAGTTTGGCAGCGCAGTCGGGAAAGTTTATACGCTAATCCTAGTTCCTGGCTGGACACTTTGCATCCAGATGACAGGGAAAAGACGTCTGCTTCAAATCGTTTAGCGACGCTGGAAAGAATAGGTCAAGACGGCCAATTTGAAAATCGTTACCGTATTTATACGCCTTCTGGCGACTTGCGCTGGATAAAAGACACGAGTTTTCCTATCCAGGACGAGAAAAAGAATTTTATTGGTTTTGCCGGTATCGCGGAAGATATTACAAAAGAAGTATTACATGAGCAGGAATTACGTGAAGCAAAACAGCGCGCAGAAGTCGCGAACCAGGCGAAATCGGATTTTTTAGCCATGATTAGCCATGAAATACGTACACCGTTAAACGCTATTTTGGGCATGGCGCAAATTCTAAAGACGAAAGGCTTGCCAAAGGAATTACATGATTACGTTGACATCATCACCAATGCGGGCGGCAGCTTGCTGTCATTAGTGAGTGATATTCTGGATTTTGCGCGGCTGGAAGCGGGCAAGTTGTCTTTTTCTCACGAGCCTTTTGATTTGCGTAAGTTATTTCAGCAAATAGTATTTAGCATGCAATACCAGGCGCAGGAAAAAGAATTGGAAATCATGCTGGACTATCCAATGGAATTACCCAGTCAGGTGATTGGCGATGCAAATCGTGTACGCCAGGTGCTGGTCAATTTATTGAATAATGCGATCAAATTTACTGAGCAGGGCCATATCAAAATAACCGTGCGCAATTTAGAGAAGACTGAAACACAGGGATTATTCGAGATTTCTGTCAGTGATACGGGCATCGGAATACAGCAAGATAAACTAGATAAAATTTTTGAGAAATTTAGCCAGATAGATTCGATTTATCACCGTAAACACGGCGGCATTGGTCTTGGTTTGGCTATTACGAAAGAATTAGTAGCGGCAATGGGTGGCACAATCGAAGTCAGCAGTGAATTTAATCAAGGGTCTGTTTTCCAATTTACCTTGTCATTGCAATGGCAATCACCGCACGAAAATACGAATCATCTCGCTGAAATAGATTATCTATCACTTAGTAAATCAAAATATAATTTTCAGGTTTTGGTGGTTGAGGATAATATCATTAATCAGAAAATCGCTCAGGTGATGCTGGAAGATCTAGGTTGCAAGGTGCACATCGTTGCAAATGGCAAGGAAGTGTTGGAGCAAATGAATATGCTTGTCGAATACGATATCATTTTCATGGACATTGGTTTGCCGGATATTAGTGGCTTTGACATCGTGACTAAATTGCGCCAAGAACCAGCATTACAGAAAATACCCATTGTAGCGATGACGGCTCATATACTTGAGCGCGATAAACAACAGGCTGCGAGCGCCGGTGTGAACTGCATCGTAGCTAAGCCGATTAGTTATGGTAGTATTGCAGAAGTTTTGGAGGAGTATATGCAATGAAGATAAAAAATATTGTATTGATGTTATTGGCAATGACAATTTCATTTTCAGCATTTGCCGCACATGAAAAGCTGATAGCTTGTAAAGATCTGGCGGTTCTTTCGCAGGTCAAACAGCGGATAAATAAACTTGATCAACAATTTCAGTGGGAAAGTCCGTCCTGCCGAATTGTAGAAACTCGATCTTTATTTCCACGGCAGGGGCGGTTTGAAAAAGGAGTGCAATTGTTTATTTATCAGAATGACCAGTTGAAGTTTATTTGCTTGCCAGGTTGGGTGTGCAGAGCGTGGTAGCGGAATTCATCGCTTCTATCCTCCCTGACTATCACATTTTAAACATCATCACCGGATAACCCTGGATGAAAGACAAATGGTTGTTAGGAAATCCCCTCTCCTCCACGACTTTTGTGGAGGAGAGGGGTTGGGGAGAGGAGGGGTTACTCCGCCTTGTCCTTATACTGAAAAATTTTCACTACTTTCTGAACACCTGACACTTGTCGTGCAATATCAATGGCAATATCAGCCTGATGATGGCTCACGATACCCATCAAATAAACCACGCCATTTTCAGTGACGACTTTAATGCTGCTCGTTTTTAAATCTTCCGTCGCCAGCATTTCGCTTTTGATTTTAGTCGTAATCCAGGAATCGCTGGTTCGTGTCAGTGAAGAAGTGGGGCCTTGAATGGTAATTTGGTTATAAACGCGTTCGACATCGGGTACAGACTTTGCCAATGTTTCGACATCCTGGCGCCATTCTGTTTTTGGCGTTTCGCCCGTTAATAAAACGATGCGATTAAAGACAGTGACTTCAATATGGCTTTCTTCGTGCAGCGCAGGCACTCTACGGATTTTATCCATAATTTGCGTGGCAAGATGGGTGTCTTCGATAGCATGACCCACTGCGCGGTGGTCATAAACCATGGCAATGGCAGCAGCGCCTGCCGCCGCTCCGACGACAAAAATACAACCTTGTAAACTTAAGGCCAAACCAGCAATAAGCATTATTCGTTTCATGTTGCACCTTCTCCGTGACCAAATAATCTAAAATCGATAATGTCACAAATACAATGAATGATTAGTAAATGGGTTTCTTGAATCCGTGCTGTATCATAAGCAGGCACGCGTATTTCAATGTCTTTTTCTTGTAAATAGTCGACTATTTTACCACCATCATGCCCTGTTAATGCAATCACTCCCATGCTTTTATCATGCGCTGCTTTTATGGCACTAATGATGTTGGATGAGTTGCCGCTGGTTGAAATGGCTAAAAGTAAGTCACCTGGCTGTCCGAGCGCCCTGATTTGTTTGGCAAATACATCACTGAAATGAAAATCATTGGCGATGGATGTGATGGTGGCTACATCGGCTGTCAGTGCAATGGCTGGTAATCCTGGGCGTTCCTGTTTAAAGCGATTGAGCATTTCCGAGCTAAAATGCATGGCATCACAGGCGGAGCCGCCATTTCCACAACTAAGGATTTTATAGCCTTCCAACAAGGCCTGGACCATTTCTTCGCTTGCTTCCGCTATCATATTGAGAATGGAGTCGGCAGCATTGATTTTGGTTTGTATGCTCTCTGTGAAATTCAATTTAATACGGTCAAGAATACTGTTCATTCAGTCAACCCTCAGTCAATAATCTGTTTCATCGATTCCAAACGCATTTTTGATCCAGTCAAACTGTATATCGTTTTGCAGAAAATGGATAGCAATCACATCAAAACGGCTGTTGATATGATTCAACCAATTCTTACTTTGTAGAAAATACAAGGCGCTGCGCACTATTTTAGCGCGTTTCCGTGGCCCGATTGTTTCGGCAGCCGTGCCGTAAGCGGTGCTGCTGCGGCTGCGTACTTCGACAAAGACCACCTCATTTTCCTTGCTTTGCATAATGAGGTCAATTTCACCGTACTGACAGCGGTAATTTTGTGTTAGCAAACGCAAGCCGCGTTTTTGTAAAAACCGGCAGGCCGCTTCTTCGGCCAGTTTGCCGCGTGCCAGTCGATTACAAGTATCCATTATGGACCGTGATACAAGGCAAACGACGGTGAATTTGATGCGAAGACGATAAAGTTAACGCACCTGTTGAGCCATATAAGGGGAAGGTAGTCAGTATTATCAAACGCTGCAGGGATTGACTCAAACGATAAGCGTCCTGGCCCATGGCATATAAACGGTCAGATGCGGCTATACCATCATTTGCCGTCGCGCTCCACGGGATATCGCATACCATCACGCCGTTTAAATCCACATCTTTAGAGGGATCAGGTCTGCTTGCGTAAACGGACGATGTCGCATAAATCGGCACATTATTTACATAGTAATAGCGCAGTAATGGAACAATCACGCGTGCTTCCTGAGGCTGCGCAAATAAAAATATGACATCAAAATCCTGGCGCCGTTGATTTGCAAGCGCTTCTTTATTATTCGCATTTTGTGCGGCCTGATTAACGCGCAACATCTGCGCTATTTCCTGATTAAACGTTGCTTGCGAAGTGTAATACCAAACATCCTGGATTTTGCCGCCTGAGGCTTGCCAGTGCGAAGAAAAAGAGGCAACCAGACGATGTCCCCATGCATTTTGCGGTGCAATCACGATGGCTTTCGATTGGCCCGCATTGCGTGCTTGCGTGACAATTTGCGCGGCTTCGTCTTCGGGCAATAAACCAAACTGATAGAGATTAATATGAGAAGGTCCATTTGTGTAATTCAATGCAAGTGTTGGTGCGGTGATGGCATTGCTGTTTTGTAATTGTTGCACATTATCTTTGACGAGCGGCCCGACTACAAAATCCGCGCCGTCCTTGAGCGCTTGCGCATACAGTGCCGGCAAATTTTTGGTGCCACTGGTGTCATAAAATTTTATGCGTTGGTTGCCGCGTGCCGAATTATTGTAATACGCGTTTAGAAAACCTTCACGAATGGCCTGTCCCGATAAAGCAAATGCACCGCCTTGTGGTAATAAGAGGGCAATTTGCCGTGGCGCAGGATGCGTTGCCCATGAAGAGAGCGTATCAGGGTACGGAAGCAATTTATTCGCTGGATGAGTTGGGTGTTGTGCGCACCATTGTATTAATTCATTAGCGAGCTGCGACGTGCCCAGGTTTTTTTGTTTACTGATCAGTGCTAATTGCAGCCACGCAAGTTGCGTTGGATCAGTCGTATTTTTTTGTAATTCAGCGAGACGCGAAGGTGGTGTTTGCTGTAATTTATTCCAGATCGTATTGGTGCTGCCTTGCCATAAGCTTGTGTTATAGTTTCCGGACATGCTGCGTTCCGGCATAATTTTGGCTGACGTTGTGCAGCTAGCAAGGCCAAGGACCATTAACAAAACGGCGATTTTAGATAAAATACATTTTTCCATAAAAACGGTTTACCCATGCAAATTAATAAAATAGGCACATTATACGTCGTCGCAACGCCGATTGGTAACTTACAAGACATGACCCTGCGGGCGATTGAAGTATTGAAAAGCGTGGACAGGATTGCAGCAGAAGATACCAGGCATTCGACACCCTTATTAAATCATTTTTCCATCAAAAAACCTACTATTTCGCTGCATGAATTTAATGAGCGTAAACGCATCGCTGAAATCATTGCATTGTTGCAGGAAGGCGAATCAATCGCATTGATCAGCGATGCGGGCACGCCACTCATCAGCGATCCGGGTTTTCCACTGATTCGCGAAGCAAAGGCAAGTGGGATACAAGTGGTGCCGGTGCCGGGCGCTTGCGCTGCCATTGCCGCATTAAGCGCCTGCGGTTTGCCAACGGACAAATTTGTTTTCGAAGGATTTTTACCCGCAAAACCAGAAGGCCGCCGTCACCGCCTGGCGGCGCTGCGTCATGAAACACGTACAATTGTTTTTTATGAAGCACCGCATCGTTTATTAAGTACATTGCAAAGCATGGCAGAAGAATTGGGTGCAGAACGGCAAGTCGTGGTGGCGCGCGAATTAACAAAAATGTACGAATCAATACGCTCAGGCACGGCAACGGAATTAATCACACATTTTGTGGCGCATGAAAAAGAACAGCGCGGTGAAGTCGTGTTGATTGTACACGGTGCAGATGAAGTATCGGAGAGCAAAGAAGTCAAGACAGAGAAAGTGCTCGAATTATTGTTAAACGAATTGCCTTTAAAACAAGCTGTATTGCTCGCCAGCAAAATTACTGGCGAACGAAAGAATGTGTTATACGAGAGCGCTCTGCAACGCACCAACCGTTCACGCTGAAGAATGAAGCACTTGTTCGTAAACCGTTTTGTATTGCTTTGCGATAGTATGCCATGCAAATTGTTTGGCATTTTCCAGATTGATTTGGCCCAAGGTTTTTTGTTGTGCTGAATCGCCAATCAGCGATTGCATGGCTGTTGCCCAGGCATGGCTATCGTCTGCCTGGACTAACAAGGTTTGCAAGCCTTGTGCCTGCAGATAACGGGTGGCAATGGCATCGCTTGCAATAAGCGTTTTGCCTGCTGCCATCGCTTCAAGTTGCACAATGCCAAATGGTTCTTCCCATTGTGGCGCGAACAACACAAACTTGCAGTGACCGTATAATGCTTTTTTTAAGTTGCCCGTAATATAACCGGTGAACACGACGCTCGCAGGCGGAATATTGGCTAAATCCTGATGATCGGTGACAATGTTTAAACCTTTATCTTTTGCCTGTTTATGCAATTCTTTTTCATATTTGCCTGAACCGGCAATGACAAGCGACGTGGTCATGCCTGTTTTTCTGAGCTCGGCATAAGCATCAATTAAAATGTGAAAGCCTTTGGTGCGTTCCAGCCGGCCAATCGCTAACATGTAATCTTTTTCTGGTAAAGCAGCGAAAGACGACCATTCTTCAGTATTAATGCCATTGCCAATCAAACTGCTTTTAGCGCGCGTGTCATAAACACCGTGCGCGGCATCTGCCATGAAAGGCGTGAGATGGGTTACATGTGCTGCATCTGCCATAATTTTTCGTGTACGGCGCAATGTGTGCGGTCGGTTCATGCGGCTGGAATTGGTGGCCAAGATATCACTATGGCTGGTTAGTATATACGGAATGCCCGCAGATTTTTTAATGGCCTTGGCCATAAAGCCGCAGCGATAAATGCCTTGCGAGTGAATTAATTGAATGGATAAATCTTTGCAAAGTGTTAATAAAGGATTGAGTTCTTTTTTCCGGATAAAAAAACGCGGCTTGAGAAAGGGACCATAATAATAGGGAATAGTGTTCCATTGTTCGGGACCAAATAAATGCTGCTCGTGTCTATCTTCAGCCTGGGTATAAAAAGTTATATCTACGCCTAAATTTTGTAGTGCAGGCAAGAGGTTATTTAAAAATTCTGGAATGCCGCCTATAGTAGTGTGGATATAAGGGCGGCATAAGAATAAAACTCGCATGATGAGCTGTTCCTTTATAGTTCTAATAAGCGGCAAATAATAGCAGTTTTGCTAAAGTTTATCCAATACGCAGTGCGTATTTTCATTTATACTGGAGAGAGATCCGTGCTTATTCAAGGGGAAACAATGCAGGCGCGAAAGCTTGAATTCTCCAACGATGTGATACGTCTAGTCGATGATTTATGTAATTTAGTTTTTAACGCGACGACTGATCATGATGTGGAAAAAATTTTTAGTATCACACATAAACAGTTGGAACAGATTATTCGAGAAATCATTGATGCCATACCTGATTGCATCTTTGAGCAGACGCCGCAAAAATTGGATGAAATAAAAAATATTTTTGCCAAGGAATTTATTTTTTTTCAGGTGCAGGAAAAATTAAACGATCCACATTATTCAGATGATTTATCCGATTTTATCAAGATATTTGCTCGGGACATACAAAAGAAATTTAACTGTGCTTCGTAAGATGGAGTAGACGATATGTGTGCTAAATACGTATTGAATAAAGACCAGCAAGAAGCGCTGCATTTGTTGTCAACCATGACAACCGTTTCCGCATTTGACGAGCGTGAAAAAAATCTGGTCGCGAAATTGCTGGCGGATTGCATGCTGGATTCCGCGCTGAATGAAGCCGTGCGCGGTCATTTACGTCCTGCTGAATTGGCAGCGCAGCCGCACGTGGATATTTTCAGCGTTGCGTTTAATGCGCGTCAGTGGGAAAAATTCGATGCGGTCTATACACAGTTTTCCGGGAATTTTGCCAAAATAACAAAAGGTGAAAAACTGGTTGCAGGACAATCTTTAAAAGATATTTTGAGCCAGTACGCCATTATTCGCGGCGCGGCGCGTTTATTTAATGACTTTAATCATTTGCAGGAAAAAGGCTTGCTGCGTGATCATCCTGAATTGCTCGAACTACACGAAAAAATAAAAAAATGCCATGAAATGGTGGACGTGCTGGATAAAAAATTCATGACGGGCAAGTCTGCAAAACCAGGCTTATTTACGCATGATGAGCGTAGCAATTCATTAAGTTATTTTCAATCATTACAAACCACTTTCAACGTGGATGATCAGCCAAAACAGCAGTTCCGCCCTAAATAACCCTGTGCTACAATTCACGCCGAGTCAGTTAGACAATCGCTCTTTCAAAGAGAGGAAAGTCCGGGCTCCATAGGGTAAAGCGCCAGGTAACGCCTGGGAAGCGCAAGCTTACGGAAAGTGCCACAGAGAATAGACCGCCCCACGTTCCATAGGGTAAGGGTGAAAAGGTGCGGTAAGAGCGCACCGCGTAGCTGGTAACAGTTGCGGCACGGTAAACCCCGCTTGGAGCAAGGCCAAATAGGAACTCAAGGATGTGCCGTCAGGCATATCCAAGTGCGACCCGTGCTGAGTTTGGGTAGGCTGCTTGAGGTACCTGGCGACAGGTATCCCAGATAAATGATTGTCCACGACAGAACCCGGCTTATCGACTGACTCGAAGTTTAAGGCTTCCCCCGCATGGCTGCGGGGGAATGTGCCTCGTTCGCAAGATTAAACTGAATGCCATTCACCATCCTGGCCGATGCAAGCTGTGCCAGAAGTCTGATGTTGTTGACCATCTTTTTCAGCGGTTGTTTCATATACACGGCAATAAGGGTTGCCATTGAGAGTGACTTTTTTGACTGGAATCACTGTATAGGTGATACCTGTGTTTGCATTGGCCCACATGGTTGATTTACCAGGTGCATTGTCCAGCGCATGGTACATTTTCGATTTATCTGTTGTGTCCATTTGATTGGCTAATGAGCCGCCTGGAGCGCTACCTGTTGCTACCGGCTTCTCAGCAGTGCCACCAACTTGGCCATTATTTGCGTATTGATGGCGGTTGGAAGACTGACTGGTCATCATGTTAGACGAACAAGCAGCCAAGGTAAGCGTTGAGACAATAAGTGTTAGTTTTAGAACGGTTTTCTTAGTCATGATACCTCCTTGTTATGAATTACGGCGTCCGTAAAAACAATTATACCAGTGTTCAATACCCATCATTTGGGGTTTCTCCCTATTAAAGTATTAAAAAACAAAATGTTATAATAACTTCGAGTGAATTTCCTTCATTCTGTTTGTCTAAGTAGCCAAGGCAGCTTGGGTTGCTTCGTCGCAAAAAACGCTCCTCGCAACGTTGCCTGGGAAATTTTGCCCAAAAACCCTGTTATTGTGGAAAGAGGTGGTAAAAAGTGTTGTAATGTGGAAAATTGTGGTATATTTAATGTTACCTACAGAGTATTTGCAGCTTAACTGTTCGAGAGTGATTTTGTAGGAATACTCTCGAGGAGGGTAGTACGGTGTTTCGCGGTATAAACGGAATTAATATCGATCCGAAAGGCCGAATCGCGATGCCAACCAAGTATCGCGATCGCTTGCAACTGGATAGTAATAGTTCAGTTGTTTTAACGATTGATACCGAAGAACGCTGTTTACTGCTTTATCCGCTGCCAGAGTGGGAAGAGATTGAAAGAAAAATAGCAGCGCTGCCAAGTTTTAATCCGGCTGCGCGTCGAATACAACGTTTATTAATCGGACATGCGACAGATGTGGAAATGGATGGCCAAGGACGTATACTTCTGCCTCCCTTACTACGTGACTATGCTGGACTGAGTAAACGTGCTGTCCTGGTTGGCCAGGGCAAAAAGTTTGAATTGTGGGATGAGAAGCATTGGAACAATTCTCGCGACCAATGGTTGGAGGAAGAATCCAAGGGCTCAAATTCCGGATTACCTGATGAGGTGAAGTCTATTTCGTTGTAGGGAGTGATAACTAACATGGCGGCTTGCCGTATGAGCGAAATTCTACATCACCATACTCCAGTTCTGCTGAATGAGACAGTTCAGAACCTTATTGTCTCTCCGCAGGGCACTTACATCGATGCAACATTCGGTCGCGGCAGTCATTCCCGCGCCATACTGGACCGTTTAAATGCGCAAGGTCGTTTGATCGCATTTGATAAGGATCCCGAAGCTGTTGCCTATGCAAAACAATATTTCACTGATTCACGTTTTACCATCGTGCAACGTTCTTTTGCGCACATGCAACAATATTTGCAAGAACAAAATTTAATTGGTTCCGTGCACGGGGTGTTATTTGATTTAGGTGTCTCTTCTCCGCAGTTAGACAATCCAGAGCGTGGTTTTAGTTTTGCTCGTGATGGTAAATTGGATATGCGCATGGATACAACCCAAGGCATAGATGCCAGCACTTGGCTTGCAGAAGTCGATGAAGAAGAATTGGCGAATGTATTATGGCAGTATGGCGAAGAAAAGTTTTCTCGCCGCATCGCGCGCGCTATCGTGACGACGCGTAGCGAAACACCCATTCAAACAACGGCGCAACTCGCGGATTTAATTGTGCGTGCGATGCCCAAAATGAAAGGTAAATGGGAAAAACATCCAGCGACACGCAGTTTTCAAGCTATTCGCATTGCCATCAACCAAGAATTGACGGAATTGCAGCAAGCATTAGACCAAGCCTTAACGATACTTATGATAGGCGGCCGTTTGCTGGCAATCAGTTTTCATTCTTTAGAAGACCGTATCGTCAAACAATTCATTAAGCAGCATGAAAAGGGCGAAGAATTACCTCGCGGCTTGCCCGTGAAAGGCAGTGTTTTTAACGCGAAATTAAAAGCGCTTGGCAAGCCCATCAAACCCGGTTTACAGGAAATACATCAAAATCCACGTGCACGTAGTGCCATCTTACGAATAGCGGAGAAACTATCATGAACGCAGCAGCTCGCTTTGTTCATCAAGGTGTATTAACTCGTCATCTCGTTTTGACGCATTTGCTAACACGAAAACAAATCGCTGTTTTATTATTGGCGCTCGCGGTGCTCGTTTCTGCGCTTAGTATCATTTACGTGACGCATGTTAATCGCGTGTTGCATGCATCCTATCAGCATGATTTGCTGGAACAGAACCGTCTGCATTTAGAGCGCGGTCAATTATTATTGGAACGCGGTACCTGGATGATGCAAGCACGCATACAACAAATGGCGGAAAAGAATTTAGGTATGGTCGTTCCAGGCAACCAGTCTGTGGTGATTGTTCACGAGTGAACCAGAAAATCAAAGCGTCTTTCATAGCGTGGCGTTTTTATCTCGTCCTGTCCGTCGTTTTTCTTATCGTAGCGGGATTGGGATGGCGCATCTTTGATCTCGCCATTCTCGATCAACATTTTCTGCGTCATCAAGGCGATGAACGTTTTTTAAGGCTGGTGAATGCACCCGGCTTTCGCGGCATGATCGTGGACCGCAATGGCTTTCCACTGGCAGTGAGCACGAGTGTCTATTCCGTGTGGGCAGACCCGCAGGAGTTTGACGTAAACAGTGAACATTTAGCTTCACTGGCGACCTTACTGGACATGAAACCCAAAGACATTTTGTTGTTGGTGAAACGCCATCAAAAAATGAAGCGTGAATTCGTTTATTTAAAACGCGCACTGTCGCCAGAAATTACCAACCAAATTAAATTATTAGATATGCCGGGCGTCTATCTGCAACAAGAATACCGCCGTTATTATCCAGAAGGCGAAACGACGGCGCATGTCATTGGCTTTACAAATATTGATGATAGAGGCCAGGAAGGACTGGAATTAAATTATGATAATTGGCTGGCTGGCGAACCTGGCAAGAAATGGGTGATTAAGGACCGCATTGGCCGAGTGATTGCTGATGTCAAAGAAGTGCAGGAACAAAAGCCGGGCCATGATTTGGTGCTTAGCATTGATCGCCGCATTCAATATCTCGCCTATCGCGAATTATTGGCGGGCATCAGGGAAAATGAAGCGGTGTCAGGTTCAGTTGTCGTACTCGATGCGCGCACGGGCGAAGTATTGGCGATGGTCAATCAGCCTTCGTTTAATCCAAATAATCATCAGACCAGTTCAAGCGATGTTTTTCGTAACCGTGCAGTCACTGATACGTTTGAACCTGGCTCAACGATCAAAGCATTTACCGTTGCAAGCGGCCTTGAACTTGGCAAGATTAAAATTGATTCCATCATCGATACTTCGCCTGGCTGGATGCGTGTCGGCCATAATATCGTCAAGGATGAAAAAGATAATGGTTTATTGTCGATTGCGCAATTGTTGCAAATTTCCAGCAATATGGGTTCCGCAAAGATCGTGTTAAGTTTGCCGCAGAATCAATTATGGAGCGTACTGCACCGCGTTGGTTTTGGTGAAGTGACAGGCAGCGGATTTCCGGGTGAACAGGACGGTCAGCTTATCAAGCATGATCCTTGGGGTTCATTTACATTGGCAACCTTGTCATTTGGTTACGGTATGTCAACGACGACACTGCAATTAGCCAGGGCCTATTCGGTATTGGCTAATGATGGCAGGCGATTGCCAATTTCTTTTTTGCGTTTGGATAAGGCGCCGCAGGGCGAGCAAGTATTAAATCCCAGGATAGCAAAAGAAATGTTACTACTGCTGGAATCTGTTTTGCAAAAAGGTGGTACGGCAGAAGCCGCGCGCGTACCAGGTTATCGCGTTGCCGGAAAAACAGGCACGGCAAAAAAAGTTGGCGTGGGTGGTTATGAAAAACATCATTACATGTCTTCATTTGTCGGCATTGCACCGCTCACCAACCCAAGATTGGTGATTGTGGTCGTGATCCATGATCCGCGCGGTAAACAATATTATGGCGGCTATGTGTCCGGACCCGTGTTTGCCAAAATTATGGAAGGGGCGCTGCGCTTGTTAGATGTCGCCCCAGATGAAGCAACCCTCCCGAAGGAGGGTGATGTGATTAAGCCAGCTTAAGACAGGATTGTTCTTCAACAACGGGTGTGACAACGCGTTGCAAAGTATCAACAACACTATCTTGCTTGGCATGTTGCACCAATCGAACGTTGCCATTTTCCTTGCACCATGCCTGCAAATCATCAACTTCTTTTTTTGCCAACTGGCGTTGCATCATATCTTCCACATTATTAGGGTTGCCAACAATTAAAACAGTTTCTTGCACGCCAAATGTAAGTCCGTCAATGGTTGTCTGCAGATCTTTTATTAATGCGGTACGATTTTTTCTTGCTTGATAAGAAAGATATAAGGGAATATTTTCCAATGTTGCACTGTTTCGTTCAAGTTTAAGCTCTACACCATTTTCTTTATATAATTTCTGCAAATGTTCAGCCTGTTTGATATTGGTATCGCTTACGAGATAAAGCAGACTGTGCCGTTGATCGCTCGCAAAATTTTTTAGATCGGTCATTGCCCGATTAATATCACCTACTTTAATCATGGCATTCCATTGCTCCCAAAATTCTGCGTCGTTCATGTCAGTCAGATCAAGTAAATTCAATAATGATCTTTTAAAATCATCAGGTACTATTTCGCCTTTATTAAATTTTTCCGCTAAAAGAAACGCCTGGAATTTAATATTTTTAAGAACTTCTTCCTGCTTGAATCGCACGTTTTTTTCACTCGCTTTGTCGAGCATGTATTTGATAAAGGGTGCGGCATTAACTGCTTCGTTCAATAGACCCAAGGGGATAATAAAAGCGCTTTTACGTAGATTCATCATGAAACTCCTTTGTTTTATAGTTATAAAGAATGATAGTTTAAGCGCAAATCCTGCTTTGATTCCAGGCCAATAAGCGCTATATTTTGGCAGTCTGACCTAACTGAATTGAAACAGCCATGCGCTTGTCCGAACTGTTAAAAGATATCGTTTTCTTGCCCGCTGCGGCTGACAGAGACATCGGCCGTCTTGTTTTAGACAGCCGACAGATCAAGGCTGGCGACGTGTTTTTTGCTATAAAAGGCAGTCAGCAGGATGGCCGTCAATACGTGCACGATGCGATAAAACAAGGGGCTTGTGCTATCTTGCTCGACGCGCATGAAGATGTTGCCGTGGCTTTTGAGCAAACCGTGCCGCTCATTCCTGTTCCGCAATTACAAGCCAAATTAGGCATTATCGCCGCCCGTTTTTATGGGAACCCCGCGAAACAATTACGCATGATTGGCGTCACCGGCACAAACGGCAAAACCTCTTGCACACATTTCATCGCGCAATCATTGCAGCATCTGGGCATTCCCTGCGGCATTATCGGTACGCTTGGCAGTGGATTTTACGGGGCGCTGGGTGAGGCTGCTCTCACCACGCCCGATCCGATTACGCTGCAAGCAAGCTTGCGCAAATTTGTCGATGAGGGAGCGCAGGCTGTCGCGATGGAAGTCTCCTCACACAGCATCGACCAGGGACGCATTAACGGCATCGAATTTGAAATAGGTGTATTTACTAACCTCACTCAAGACCATCTTGATTATCATGGTGACATGCAAAGCTACGCGGCTGTCAAACACCGTTTTTTAGCGGAATGCCCGACTTTACATGTCATCATTAATGCCGATGATGACTACGGCAGTCAGTGGATAGATGAGCTTGCCGCGCGTAAATCGGTTTTTGCCTATGCGACAAAACAGCCTGCGATACCGGCCTTCGTGCCGCGTATTTATACGGATCAGACGCAATGGAGTTTGCAAGGCGCGCAAGCAACCGTGCATTCGCCCTGGGGAAGCGGTGAATTATCCTTACCACTCGTCGGCGAATTTAATCTCAGCAATGGTCTCGCCGTGCTCTCTACTTTATGTGTTTTTGGCATCCCTTTTTCAGAAGCTTTGTCTTGTCTCGCGCAATTGCAGCCCGTTGCCGGCCGCATGCAAACCTTGGGAGAACAGGGCAAACCATTAGTGGTCGTGGATTATGCGCACACGCCTGATGCCTTGGAAAAAGTCTTGTCTGCTTTGCGCGGCCATGTTGCCGGCAAGCTAATTTGTGTATTTGGCTGCGGGGGTGAGCGTGATGCGGGCAAGCGGCCGCAAATGGCAGCGATTGCCGAACGCCTGGCCGATAAAGTGATCGTCACCAATGATAATCCCCGCCACGAACCGGCCGAAACGATCGCAGAGCATATTTTACGTGGTTTTTCTGCGCCAGATCGGGTTTGTGTCGAGCTTGATCGTTCAAAAGCGATCCAGAAAAGTATACAATGGGCTGCAACGCAGGATTGCGTTTTGATAGCGGGCAAGGGAGCTGAACGTTACCAGCAAGTGGGCGATGTTAAAACGCCTTTTGACGATGTTAAACAAGCAGAAAATTGCTTACAAAATTACCCGGAGAAATAAATGTTATTGTGGTTAAGTACATGGCTGGCGAATTATTTCCATGTTTTTCATGTATTTCAATACCTTACGTTACGGGCAATTTTAGGTACTCTCACGTCTCTTGTCATTGCATTGCTGCTCGGCCCCACTATCATTCGCCGTCTTAGCTTGCACCGCGTTGGTCAGATTGTGCGCGATGATGGTCCGCAGAGCCACTTGAGCAAGGCAGGCACACCGACAATGGGCGGCACGCTCGTGATTATTTCCGTGCTAATTAGCACCTTATTATGGAGTGATCTTGCCAACCGTTACATCTGGCTGGTGATAGCCATCACACTGGGTTTTGGTGCGATTGGTTATTGGGACGATTACCGCAAGAT
>Ga0207140_1057_pt1 | contig 18093 bp, 19 predicted proteins | sample Alteio_BWMinHeat_4_FD_153528 | JGI IMG/M metagenome (GOLD analysis project Ga0207140, IMG submission 153528) | Enriched cells from forest soil in Barre Woods Harvard Forest LTER site, Petersham, Massachusetts, United States -... | ecosystem: Environmental > Terrestrial > Soil > Temperate forest >... | reverse complement strand
ACGATAGTAGACCAGGTGGAGCCGCTATCAGTGGAACGCTCTATCTTGTATCCAGTGGGCAGATTGGAAATACCTGATGGGGCAGTCCATGATAGATTGATTTGTGATGGTGAAAAAGCGGTAGCTATAAGACCTGTTGGGGAGGGTGTTGAAGCCACACTAGTTGTTGTTGCAGATGCAGTGTTTGATGGCTGGCCTGTTCCAGCTGAATTTATCGCAGAGACACGATAAGTGTAAGTTGTACTTGCAGCAAGCCCAGTATCAGAATACGTTGTTGCGGTAGAGCCAGTGTTGGGGACGATAGTAGACCAGGTGGAACCAGTATCAGTTGATCTCTCGATCTTGTATCCAGTTATTGCAGAACCGCCGTTGTAAGATGGTGCAGTCCAGCTGAGATTGATTTGTGACGATGATGCTGCGTTAGCTGTAAGACCAGTTGGTGGTTGTGGAGATACAGGCGGTGGTTGTCCATTGTTAAACCATGCCGTAATTGGGGTGTTGCTTGTTATAGATATTTGTCTTGGATTTGCTGTAGAATTGTTATCAAGCCAGTGGTTGAACACATTTGGTGGATAGTTGTATACGGTGACACCGTATTGTACTCCACTCTTTAGAATGAATGTGGTAGGAGTGAAACCCGATGCCAATACTTGGCCAGTTGTCTGATTGGTCAGTGTCGTATACAAACCTTGGATGGATGTGTTTGTTGAGTTTTCCGCTATTACGGTCAGCCCGCACGTACTGCATCGTGTTGTTGCAGATGCAGTGTTTGATGGCGGACTTGTTCCAACTGAATTTATTGCAGAGACACGATAAGTGTAAGTTGTACTTGCAGCAAGCCCAGTATCAGAATACGTTGTTACGGTAGAGCCTGTGTTGGGGACGATAGTAGACCAGGTGGAGCCGCTATCAGTGGAACGCTCTATCTTGTATCCAGTGGGCAGATTGGAAATACCTGATGGGGCAGTCCATGATAGATTGATTTGTGATACTGAGACTGCGTTAGCTGTAAGACCAGTTGGTACAGTTCCAATGCACTGGGCTGTATTTGATGGGTTGCCAGGTGTGGTTGACGGAGAGAGTTGATTTGCAGAATAAACATCACCTCCAAAGATATTTACTTGATTTGAGGTTGACGCAATTTCATTTCCATTTGCATCGTAGACCTGAATGTAAGCCCCAAGTGGCATGCGATATTGTCCTATGCCAAGCAATGCTTTACCAGACGAATCCACAGGCGCGCTTGCAAGCACGGTTCCGTAACATGCTGATGTCGGTTTTACTATCTCTACTGTTTTTGCACCTGACGGAGTATTGGCTACTGTAACGTTTTCACTTGTAGTGGCATAAAAGTCCCGGTAGGTTCCATTTATCAGTGCGCCATTGTAATTTGACTGTGGCTCAAGGAACGCAACCATCGGATTAATATAATTTAGATTCATGGAATGATTTTCGTATACCTTGGTACCATTGAGGTACACCTCAAGATAATTATGCCCGTTTGTTATGATGGTACAATCTTCTGTAAGTGGTTGATTTTGATCCATGGACGACCACCATAAATTAGTAAAGGTATTGGCATTAGCAGAACCGCCGTTTGCAGATGATATGACCCACTGGGTACCAAGTTTACCAGTTACTGCGTTACAGACAATATAGCTTACGTTTCCAGTCCCATTTTGAACATAGATTCCATTCTCAAACCAGTTGTTGTTTGATGGTATCGTGTGATACTGTGTAGATATTACAGCATGGAACAGCATTGCAGTTGTATTTTGTGTGACAGCATAATATCCAGCCCAGGTTCCATTAGCTGGTGCCTTTACCCCTATGTATAGCCCTGTTGTGTTTCTAAAAAATACATATGGTGCGTGTACCGATGGTGCATCACCCCCATAAAACCAGTAGCCTGAATTTGCAGCAAGTTGCTGCTGTGTCCTGGTCTCGTTAGTTAACGAATCAGAGACCACATAGCCAGATTTTACCTGATTTACTGCGTAGTTTGTACTGGGTGCAATTGGAACGGTCTGTGGAGTTGTGGAGGTAGGCGTGCTTGTGTTGCTAGGAGTGGTAGGAGGAAGTTGGCCTGCCGGGATAGGACCAGGTGCACTAACATCTGCTCTTGCAGGATTTATAGTTACAAGAGCCGACAAGATCGACAATAGTAAAATGGTGACAAAAATTAGATTAGAATTTACCATCAGTCAATATGTAATGCTCAATCTATATCTGACTATATAGTAAAATTACTATAAAATTTTCACTGATTAATATTGTGAAACAATATTAAAGAATATTATTCCATTTCGAGTTTGACTACACATAACAGAGATCGGCCGTATCTTACAGGTTTGCGGAGACTCGCCAGAATCTTGCATTATTTTCCAAAGCGAAAAATACCATGTGAAGTTTTAAAAATAAGACAAAACAAATTACATTTATCATGAATTATGAGCGCACAGTAAGGTCAGGCTCAGAGTCACTGAATTAACAATCATTTTGTGTCATGTCTCTAACTCTTCTTCATCGCCTGGCTATGATAATCAGTCAAAGTCGGATAATAACTAATTGCATTCTGTTCAAATAATAATACGCCTGAATCGAGATCAGAGAATGAACAAGTCAGCAATTATTGGATACTTGTCAGCATTACTTGCTTCAGTTCTTTTTGGAGCAGTGCCTACAATTGCAAAGCCAGTAATATCAAACATCAATGTTTTGCTACTCTCATCTATAGCATATCTTATTGCAGCACTAGTGTTTACGCCCATATCAAAAAAGGCAAAGACAATACTCTCAAAAAAAGATTACATCATACTTGTTACAATATCTGTTTGCGGCGCAGCAGCTGCTCCATATTTGTATTTTGTAGGCCTGCACCAGTCAAGTGCAACTGACACCTCGCTTTTATCAAATGTTGAGATAATGTTCACAGTACTTTTTGGATTATTGTTTTTCAAGGAAAGGTTAAAACCAATCGGCTTTATTTCGGTAGCACTGGTTTTGTTGGGTGTTGTCATCATAACAACAGATCTCAAATTTTCAGGATCCATACTGCAACTAAATGCCGGGCATTTTTTCATTTTGGGATCAATGGCATTATGGGCACTAGACAACAACCTCAGTCGAATAATATCTACAAAGATGGACACTGCAAGACTTGTCCAGTTAAAATCAGCCATAGGAGGCTCAATTCTACTTGGAGCAGTACTTGTACTTCACGTGCCACTTGTTATCAGTGCATCACAGATACCATATGTTATACTTCTTAGTGCAGTAGGATTTGGTGGATCGCTCTACTTTTTCTTGCAGAGCCTAAAGAGAATAGGGACAATTAAGACAATAATGATATTTTCCATGTCATCTGTCTTCGGTCTTGTTTTTGCATCAGTATTTTTGCACGAGCAAATAAGCATGTACCAGATAGCTGCAATTGCAATAATGCTGACAGGCATTTATGCAATAAACAGAAAAGAGAGCATAAAAGAAAACCAAGAATCCCCTGTGCACTAGGCCCTCAAAGATTTTCAGTTCCAAGCAATGCAACAAACAGGTAATAGACTGATATGTTAACCAATGTAACTATAGAACTAATTTTAAAAAATTACCAGTGCAGCATATTCCTTCAATAGTAAGTTCAGAATACTATCAAGTTTATTTCTTGCCAATTATGAAAAACGGACCTATAATCATTTTAGGAGTATACAGAAATACAGGTGAAGAACACACAATGTATGGTTGGACCACAAGATGGTGGATTTGGTTTTGATGGAGCACCAAAATATTCCAAACTAGAAGGAAAAAACGCCATATGTGTCCAGTGTCAAGCAGGTCAACATAGCAATTGTCTTTCTAAAAACAATCCAGATACGCTTTGTGATTGCGAGTTGTGTATGATCTCCTAGTCAGATGAAACCAGTATTGCCTTTATTTCAATATCACGTATATGAAATGGTAGGACAAATTTCTTAAACCATCTTTCTTATCAATCATCTTCAAAAGTATAACAAAGAAGTAATAGTATCTGTAAAAATATCAAATGTTATAACTTTCTTTTAAAGAAAGATCTAGATTATGACTCTGGAAATTTGTACGTATATTCAGATAAAAATGCGAGCACATGATTAGCTAAAGATATGCAAACAAGAACGGTTAGAGACAGAGGAGAAATCATAATGGCCATTCTAGAATCAGCACAAGGCGGGCAGACTCAAACACGCATCATGTACAAGACCATGCTCAATTTCAGTCAACTCAAGGAATACCTGATATTTTTGCAAGAAAGGGATATGATCTTGTGTGACCCCGTAACACGTCAGTATGCTCCAACCAGTAAAGGAATAGAATTTATAAAAAAATCAACCGAGATTATAAAATTAATCAATAGTTCATGAGATGCTTGTCTTCAATCAAAAGATCAATTGATGAGATTGCCTTTTTTACAGCCATGTCTTGTCAAAGGTTTTCTTCGATAAATCTAGTGGGTCATTTTGTAATTTCTATAATCTAGTGCAAAATCTATAGCCCTGACTATATCCCCCAAATGAAAATGGGATCGGCCGGATTTGAACCGACGACCTCAGGTACCCAAAACCCGAATCATACCAAGCTAGACCACGATCCCGATGTGATTGCACAAAAATGTCCCCAATTTAATCTTCTCATGCATGTGATGATTTTAAATAATAAACCAAATTAAGCCATGATCGTTGCAATTACAAGATTATATCAATGCAGGAAAAATAGCATCAGAGGTACGAGAAAACGCCAGGAAAAAAAATCATGTCGGCTCAACCCTCGAAGAAATATGTAATTCCATTGAAAAAGAAATCATCGACAAAGGAGGCAAGTGCGCATTTCCAGTAAATGTCAGTCTAAATGAGATTGCGGCACATTATACAGCAGAACCAAATGACAAGATAATAGTCAAGGATACTGATCTTTTAAAAATTGATTTGGGTGTTCAGATAAACGGTCACATTGCAGACACTGCAGTAACTGTATGCTATGATCCAAAATATGATTTCCTGGTCCAGGCAGCAGAGGCCGCACTCAGAGAAGCCATGTCAATAATACGAGTTGGTGCAAAATCAAGCGATGTGGGAAAAATAATTGAAAATACTGCAAAACAGATGGGTGGAATACCCATTGCAAACCTCAGCGGTCATTCTTTGGAGCAGTATACTATCCATGCAGGCAAGTCAGTTCCAAATATTTGGTCTATTGGCTCTTTTTCATTCCAGTCTACAGAGGCATATGCATGTGAGCCATTTGTAACCACCCCTGACGGATCAGGTTTTGTGCGAGAGGGAAAAATCAGAAATATTTTTTCTCTTGTTACAAGAAAAAGAACAAAGGATGAAGATGCCAACAAGATGATCGATTTCATATGGCAGAAATTTAACATGCTCCCATTTGCATTAAGATGGTTTATCCCAGAATATGATGAAAAGACAGCAAGAGAATTGCTTGAGAGATTAATTAAAAATAAAGTTGTCAGGTCCTATCCAATATTAGTAGAGGCAAACGAGCAAAGAGTTGCACAGGCAGAGCACACGTTTATCCCTCAAGAAAACAGTGCTCTTGTAACTACAATGTAACTGAACATTATCAAACTTGTTTGTTCAAAGCGCATAGTTTTTAAAAATAAAAGATATTTCAGACTGGTTTAATTTTTTATAATATGTATAGGACCTAAACCACATCAGGCTTGTCAGTTGTTATAATATGCCATCACATTGAGGCTCTGTGTAAGGGTTACAGTCCTTGTTGGATTTGTGCTAGCATTGTTCCAGTGATTAAAGACATAGTTCTGATAGTTTGATACAGTAATTGTATATGGAATTCCAGGCGTTGCAGCAAATGCCAGTGCGGTGTATCCCTTTGCAACAACTATACCTTTTGATTTGATTACAGTCCAAAGTCCTTGGATCGGGTTTCCGGACAGGTTAGCGGATTTTACTTTGAGTGTTACTGTTGTAGTGGATATAGTTGAAGTTGTTGCAGAAGCTGTGCTTGATACAGAACTTATTCCTGCAGAGTTTATTGCAGATACATGATAAGTGTAAGACGTGTTTGCATTAAGGCCGGTGTTAGAGTATTTTGTGGAAACAGATGCGGTGTTGGCAACTAGTGTAGACCATGTAGAACCAGCATCAGTAGAGCGTTCAACTTTGTATCCAGTTATTGCAGAGCCGCCGTTGTTTGTAGGTGCAATCCAGGACAAATTGATCTGCGATGATGAGATCGCATTAGCAGTAAAACTAGTTGGTGCCTGTGGTGCAATTGAACTAGAAGAACTAGCATCAAGATCTGCAACTAGAGTACCAAAGTAGGATGGTAGTGAATCATATGGATTTGGTAGATTATCATTAGTAAGGTCAATGTATCCCACATAGTTTGACGCGCTGGAAAGAAAACTTGCAGATACGGAGCCTACACCAAATGCTATCATGGAAAAATTGCTCTTGCCATAGCCTGTATGCCATCCTTGCAATGCTGACAAGATAGGCAAGCCAGGATTTTCATATATCATGAGGTTGTCTACCGTTCCAATGTAGCTTGAAAGAGTATCAGTTCCAGGATTTCCAACAGTCATGGTATATCCAAGTGACTTGGCATAATGATTTACAGTCGTATAGAAATTTTCATTTCCTGCAACATTTGACATTTCATCGAAAAATATTCCATCTACACTATAGAAGCTCTTCCAAGTATTGATATCGGACTCTACTGCGCTGACTCCTCTTGATGCATAACCTGTTGCATCATATCCCAGTACTACAACTCCCGCAGCATGGAGTTTTTGTATCCCAGAAACATAGTTTGCATCTCGTGAACCTCCAGGACCGTTATTTGGATTAATGATTGCAACTACAGGGACTGACGGGTGTGCAATTTTTGCCTGTGCTACAGAATCCCATGTACTATCAGGATAAGTGTAAAGTGCGACCATCACACCGGTTTGTGTTGCAGCATGAGCCAGATGTGGTAAAATGGTTATTGGAGTTGTGACAAGCAACAAGATTGTAAGTATGCCAATAAATCTTCTAGAAGATTGTTCTATCATTCTACACCTGAATGATTTTTTACGGCATAAAACAGATGGGTAGAACAGATATGGAGTCAAGTTTCAGTTTACTCATAATTCAAGTTTTTTGAAAAAATAGATTTTCAAATTTTTAATCAAGATATTTCCTTATATCACAAAATATGTTTAGATGGACTCTTTTTACACACATGTAGGAAATTCAGTAATGTAACCGCAAGTATGTGACAACTCTTTTAAGCAACGGTGTGGTACCGTACATGGCAAACATGAAAACTGTTGGTGCTATACTCATAGTATTGGGTTTACTGGTATCAATCATTGGATATGGGGCATATGAAAACATCACAAGTCATTGTATTTCTCAAATTGGAGGCAATCCCATTGGATGCCATGGTGTTAGTGTACAGCAGATTTTAGGTCACACACTAGTCTATTCTGGGCTTGCCGTTGCAGGCAGTGGAATGATAGTATTTACAAAATGGTGGAGAAAGAAGATAATTTTCAATTAAACCAGAACAAGATTTTACCCTTTTTAGGGACAAAATTAGCTGCTGGTGGGATTAGTTTCCATTTTTCTTTTGATCACAATAAGATAGAGACAGCCTACGACTATACCACTCTGCAGAATTTTGACAGTGATATCAATTACACCAATATCGCTTTGCATCCCTACTACAGGCAAGTCAACGGTTCTTGATATGACATAAAATACAACTAGTGACACAGAGCCTACAAGTGCTGTCAGGTATAGTTTTGTGCCATGTCTGTTTGCTAACATACACATTCCAACCAGAACGTAGACAATGCCCACAGACAAGAAAAATATGGTTTGCATCTTTCCACCCAGATCAAGTTCATACCATTGTGATTTATCAAGGTCACCAGTTTCTTGTCCAGTCTCCTTTTCACCAGCTATTTCATGAAAGCCATCACCACTCTCATCTGTGAATTGTTCGTATGTAGTTACAAAGTAAATTGCACTAGTTGAAAGCATTGTCACTATTACAACATATGAAATTATTTGATACAAGTTTACATTCATGGTTACATCTACTCAATATCGAATTTTTACTGCTTGAGCAATTTCGACAAATTGCTGCATTTCATTGAAAAAATGTATCCCTTTTTCAGTAATGGTAAAAATACGACTCCTCTTGTCACTTGTATAGTCCATCAATCCAAAATCTGACAACTTTTGGCATTTTTCAATCGCAGTGTAATGTGATAGATTTGCCCTTCTAGCTATTGCAGATATTATCGTACCATTTCTCCCACAATCCATAATGACGCGTAAAATGTCAAATACAATACCCAACTCTGATCTATATTGCTGTTTTAACATGCCATTTAATTCTGAAATTAGTATATTATATTTCAGGGACACTTGACTAAGTATTATTTTTCTTGTGTGTTATCTATTTCTTCTTCACTATTGCCACAAAGAATAGTGCTAGTATGACAAATCCTGTTGATGACAGTATGACAGTAATTGTAGTTGCCTCCACAGTAGGAAGAAGTATTTCCAGTCTAGGCAATATTGCTCTGAACGCATAAAGTCCAAAGGCAGCACTGACAAAAAGAAGTCTTTTCATTTTGGTGCGCCTATATGCAAATAACGATACTACAAGCAGAAAGGCAGCAAAGATTCCGGTTGCAAAATCTAGAGATTCAGGAAGATCAGGTGTTTCACCGCCAACTTCTGTTAGACCATTGATTGCAAATAAGATATGTTCAAACACTAGCCATCTGCCCCCTCTTTATCAGAAGAGATCTGCAAGAAGAGATCTGCAAATCTACTCAACATTTTGTCCCAAACATTAGGATGATAAGTTTTGAGTGCGGCAGATATACTTTGCATGTCTACTATGACATACCGTACTGTCCTGCCTTCTTTTATAGAATTAACCAAGCCAGCTGCCTCAAGTCTAGACATGTGCCAGCTTATCGTGGGTGCAGAAAAGCCTTTGAAATTTATGATATCACTTTGTGTAGATCGTGGATGTTCCATTAGATATGTGAGAATATCCATAGCAGTTTCTTGTCTCAGAAAGGCAAGTATGCCATGCTCTGCCTCTAATATTTCAACTGCGTAATAGTGCCTGTAGATATTGATTCTCTTTGATCTTACTTTTCCAGATTTTTCCAAAATATCCAAATGATGTTGAGTTGCACCCATACCCACATCTAATTCTCGTGCAATCATTCGAAGATGTGCACCTGGATTTTTTTTAATGTAATTGTATATGCGGGTTCTATTTTCAGAGTCATCTTCATTTTTTTCATTTCGCAACAGTCTTCTCCTTCTACCACTAGAGATTTGCTATAATAAAGAGTAATGACACTATAGGTACAGTCAGCTAAGTATTGATGTTACAATATTCAGTTTCATGTAAGATAACCTGATGAAAGTTAGTCAGATGTTCCTCAATTATAATATACAAAATTTGATATTCATATTTTCGAGGTGAAACGACACAACATGAAAAGCAAGAAAACACTCTTGGCAATTCCACTGATAGCAATTACAGCAATAGCTATTGGATTTGGAATGACAAGCAACGTATTTGCTCAATCAACCACATCAACAACACCAGCAGTAGTTGACCAACCAGACGGTCCAAATGATACACATACTGCAGATAATGGTACAGACAACCAAAAAGATGGAGAAACAGCTGATGACCACAACAGTGCAAAAGAAGGACCAAATGGTGACGGAGATGGAGAGCAAAAAGACCAGACCGAATTGAAGAAGTAGAGAAAATCTGCGCTTCTTCTATTTTTCCAATTTAATCCCCCCTTTTACTCAAATTTCAAATCATTTGGAGGCATACAATATCTAATCGTATTTTTTTATTTAGTCAAGTGTACCTATAGCATAATATACAAAGTTACTAGAAAAATCTCAAATTGGAAAGTCACTCGGACTGTTTATTATGATAATTAGTACCAACTACATACATAGTGAATAAAAATGAAAGATAAAGATCACCAGTCAGGGGCTCAAGTAATGTTAAACAAGGTGCCCGAAATCACGTTGTTTTTTTGGGTAATCAAGATCCTATGCACCACTGTCGGTGAGACAGGTGCTGATTTTTTAAATACAAAGTTGAATTTAGGACTTGACGGAGTAACATTAATCATGGGAACAATTCTTGCTGTAACGCTAATCTTTCAGTTCAAATCCAAAAAATATGTACCCGGAATCTACTGGTTTGCAGTTGTTCTAATAAGCATAGTAGGAACTCTCATCACAGACAATTTGACTGACAGACTTGGGATACCTTTGATGACCACTACTATAGTCTTCACTGTCTCACTTTCAATAGTCTTTGCGGTTTGGTATAAGAAAGAAAAAACATTGTCAATACATACAATCATCACTACCAGAAGAGAGGCGTTTTATTGGCTGGCCGTTTTATTTACATTTGCACTTGGAACTGCTGCAGGGGATCTATTAGCTGAGACCATAAACCTGGGTTACCTGCTCTCTGCAATCATTTTTGGAGTTTTAATTGCATCTGTTGCAATAAGTCATTTCGTTTTCAAGGTAAATGCTATTTTGGCATTTTGGATAGCATACATTCTAACTCGTCCTCTCGGGGCTTCGATAGGTGACTATCTTTCACAAGATTTGAGCAACGGCGGCTTGGGATTGGGAACTGTACTAACAAGCATGATTTTCCTTGCTACAATCTTAGCTGCAGTTATCTATCTAGCGATAACAAAAAAAGACGTCATTAAAATAAAGTAAAGATCTTTGAAAATCATTGTAACATAACAGATGTTTTTACTTGGAAACTTCGCCAAAAATTTTGGTTATCATCATCTGTTCGTTTCCACATGATGGACATTTCTCAGCCATTTTGAATACATAGTCCCCCACCTTGAATTTGTGCTGAGATGTTTTGTTGCATCTATTGCATTGCTCGACAGTGTATGGATCAAGTACCTCTTCTTTTTTCTTGAAAAGCCTCATTGCGATACTCCCAGCGTGTTTCCAACCCCAATTACTAGTGCACACTGACCTGGCTTGGTGGCATTCTTTATGATATCATAGACTTGAGTGGAAACCTTGTCAGAGGAATCCGCAATCTCTTTTTTCATCAGAGTGATTGCCTCTTTGATTGACTGTTTTATTACAATAGCATAGATGGGAATGTTATGCTTTGTTGCCACTTCTTCTATCTGGAACCTTTCGGTACCCACCCCACCAATTGCAGCTCCAAATCCTTGGGCAATAGAGCCAGTCTCTTCTCCTTCTAGTTTCAGGGCAGCATCCACCATCACTATAATGTCTGGCTTGTTTTCAGAAATCATCTTCTCTAGTGCATCTGCAGGCCTTCCAACTGTTGCAGCAGGACCTTCTGCTTTTAGAAGACATAGTTTTCTGCCCTCAAAGTCTTTTTCGCTCATGACAGTTTCAAGTGCTACAGTCTTTTTTTCTGTTCCAAGCATCATTTTTCCAACAATCATAGGACCTATTCCATCACCTATTGGCTGTCCCTGCTTGAATGCAGAGACTGCAATCTTGAGTGCTTCTGCCTCTTCAAGGATAAACGGCATCATCATTTGTAGCGGCAGTATTAACGGAAAGTTGTTTTGTTTCTTTGCGGTAAGGAAAAAGTGTCTCACCATTTTGTACAACATGTTCAGCGTGGTTACTGCTTCGAGAATATTGATCACCTGACTTGCTTGTACATGGGACATGTTTGGAGACAAACTTTTTACTTGTTCCCGGGTCGAGTCCTCCCTTGTTCTCATGATATGTTTTATTTTTGGTACTATTCCATTAGGGTCCATGTCAACCGGCATTATTGTAAAGTACTCAAAATATCTATCAAGAAATACAGTAGGATCTGTGGATGGGTTTGCAGTATTTTTTACATAAGCAATTAGTTCTTTCCTAGTGTCATCCCGATATAATTTGAGCTTCTCAAGTCCCTTGTTAATTTCAGATGAGGTGACATGAAGCTGAATTCGTTGTCCATATAGCATAAAGACAAAGATTGGCAAAATCCAAACCAACCACATCAAGGGATTTGAATTGTCCGTGGAACTGAAGAGCTTGTCCAAGTTTGTACCCAAAAAATCCAATAGTAAAAAGACTCTATTTTACTAAATTAAATCTTTCAGAGTTTACACATAGTGATTCAACAGTACATATCATGATATAACAAATCAAAATAGAAAAAATGTCATCCGGCCTTGGGTGGACATGGCACTTTTTCCCAAGCAATAACATGCCAACGCATCTATTACTTTCCCTCTTTGCCATTGTTTTTCCCATTTCTGAAGATTCCATGTGTTGCCACATTGTTTCTGCTCAGAAATGCAAAACACCGCCAGAGTCAGAAAACCAAGTCCTTACCTGATGACCTGATTCAAGCGTGTCTTCACTTTTGTCAGTCGGATGACTGCCCATTAATACGGCACCGTGGAATAAAAGCCCGATCAATATAGATCCGGTATATCCAAGTGAAAAATAGACTAAGTGTTCTACAAACTAGAACTAACAATTTGCAGAAAAATTAAATCATTTTTTAAGCATTTGGAGTACAGATACCACAATGAAACCAAGCCAGGTTGGACCCAGTCTATCCAGAATTGTAAAATGTCTAGTTTCATGGGATAGTCAAGTACGCAATTGCTATTCAGTTGATGCAAGCTCCTACATCTTAAAGCCACAGGTTGTTGCATTTCCCCGTAATGAATCAGATGTTGTAAAAATTATAAAATTTGCAAAAAAACATTGTATTCATGTAACTCCCCGTGGTGCTGGTGCAGGACTTGTGGGCAGTGCACTTGGAAGAGGAATCATTTTAGACATGAGATATTTGGATAAGATAAGACTAGGAGTTGACCATGTCAAGGTTGGAAGTGGCGTATTCAAGGGACGTCTTGACAAGATACTTCAAAAGCAAGGTAGGTTCATAGGTCCAGACCCATCAATAGGTCCGTACTGTACTATAGGTGGAATGATTGGTACCAATGCAAGCGGCATTCATTCTTTAAAGTATGGTAGCATGATAGACAATTTGATTCAGGTCAGGATGGTAAACTCTTCTGGGACAGTTACAAAAATTCCAGGCAACCACAACTTCAAGGGCATCATAAATAAAATACACTCAAGTGGAGACATGTCATTTCCAAAGGTATCCAAAAACTCGTGCGGTTATAGAATTGACAAAATTTCCTCAGAAAAAGATTTGCACAAATTAATTGCAGGCTCGGAGGGCACACTCGGCATAATAACTTCTGCAAAACTTAGGACATACATATCTCCAAAAAATATCTTTTTGTACATCATACATTACAAGACACTTTTAGAGGCAGTAAGAAACGTTCCAAAGATAATTGAATTAAAACCATCCGCAGTAGAGATTGTAGACAGTAACATAACAAAACACATCAAGATCAATGTACCATCACATACTGGTTGTCTTCTTTTTGTCGAGTTTGACAAAATGATACAATCAAGCAGAAAAAATATTTACAAAATAACATCAGGTAGAATAATCAAGGTAGAATCCAACAAGGATAAGATTAAGAAAATATGGAATTTTAGAAACTCTGCACTGGCATACAGCCTACAGAGCCTAGCAAAAAATGAGACAATGCCTAATCTCATAGAGGATGCCGTGGTTCCAGTAAAGAGACTACCGCTGCTGCTGAGGATGCTGGACATAATTTCAAAAAAGTATGGCTTCAAAATGATCATATACGGTCATGCCGGAAACGGTAATCTACACGTCATGTCAATTCTTAAACAAAAGGATGTTCGCCTCATCAAAAAGATTGCAACAGAATTTTTCTTGGGCGTGATATCAATAGGAGGAAGCATATCAGGTGAGCATGGAGATGGCCTTGCTAGGTCAGAATTTGTAAAAATGCAATATGACAAAAAAACTTATGATGTTTTCAAGCACATAAAAAAAGAGTTTGACCCAAAAAATATTCTAAATCCAGGAAAAATAATATCAACCCAGAGTACAGTAACAAGAAACTTGAAGATCTGACTATTACTTTATGCCAGTACCAAGTGGAACATCTTCAGTCACTGTCAGCCAGAATGGCTTGTCATCAGAATCAGCTGCCAAGAGCATTGCACCAGATTCTATTCCAGCAATTTTTCTTGGTTCAAGATTTACAAGAGCTATAACAGTTCTTCCCACTAGTTCTTCTGGTTTGTAATACTGGGCCCCACCAATGATAACATCGCGCTTTTCGTCACCAAGATCAATTGTACCTTTGATGATTTTTGACTTTCCAGGAATTTCTTCAACTGAGATTACTTTTGCCACTCGTATATCCAGCTTGGCAAAATCATCGTATGTTATCAGATCCACGACAAGTGTGATACCATGAGATTAAAATTGATTTCGAAATTGTATCATTTGTTTTGAAAACGCAAGGCATTTTTGCGTTACAACATAAATATGAACAAATAAAGATCTTTTACATGGTCCAGATCCAAGCCTCTGTTGAAATTGATGCTTCCATTGATAAAGTTTGGAACATAGTCTCTGATCTTGATTCGGAACCAAAGTTCTGGAAGGGAACAAAGGAAGTAAGAAACATCTCAAAAGATGGAAACACCATAACACGAGAGGTTACAATAGCTTTCAAGGATTCAAAATGTATGCAAATAGTAACCATACATCCAAAAGAAAAGATCCAGATCACATTCACAAAGGGAGTAATCGAGGGAACAAAAACTCTCACACTTGCCCAGCAAGATAACAAGATAAAATTAGATGTTCTCTGGGACATGAAATTAACAGGTATGATGGGAATGTTCACAGGCATGATAAAAAAACACATCCAGAGTGGCTCAGAACAGGCCCTTGAGAGTATAAAACAAGAAGCCCAGAGATAAATCAAGATGCATATTTTAGATATCGTAAATTATTTTCTTACAGCCATTATGCTCAGTGTTTCTGTTGCATGGGTATTTTTGATAAAATCAATGTGGATTACATTTAGGGATTCTCCATTTCTAGACAGATACAATTCCAAGCCGCACCATATGCCAAAAGTATCCATTATTTTACCTGCAAGAAATGAGGAGATGTTCATCGAAAAATGCATCAATTCACTTTTAGAGCAAGATTATGAAAATTATGAGATTATAGCAATTGATGACATGTCAGATGATAACACCGGAGAGTTGATAAAAAAAATTGCCAAGAAAAACTCTAAAGTCATACATGTCCAGGCAGGACCCAAACCAGAAAAATGGATTGGAAAAAACTGGGCATGCATTGAGGGTTTCAAGAGATCATCGGGAGAATTGTTGCTGTTTACCGATGCAGATACAACTCATACAAACAAAACAATCTCTCTGTCAGTAGACCACCTCCTAAGTGAAGAACTAGATTCTCTTACAGTCATTCCAAAGATGCTTTGTCTTGACTGGTGGACAAAAATTACATTGCCTGTCTTGTCTACATTTTTGCATACAAGATTTTCTGCACTCAGGGTAAACGACCCTTCCAAAAAGACAGGATATTTCTTTGGAAGCTTTTTTATCATAAAGAGGAAGACCTACGAAGCAGTAGGAACACATGAAAGTGTAAAAAGCGAGATTGTTGAAGATGGTGCGCTAGGTAGAAAAGTAAAGGAACAAGGATTCAAGCTAAAAATGGTGCGCGGTGAACACCTAGTTGAGGCAGTATGGGCAAGAGACTTGACCACGTTATGGCACGCCCTCAAGAGGCTCATGATTCCACTTTATATCCAGTCAAACAAGATGGCAGTTGGAATATTTTTTGCAGTACTTTTCTTGTTATTCATGCCGTTTCCAATTCTTGCTTACGCGGTATCTTTTGCAAGCATTTCCACATCCTTTGAAGTTTTGCTTGGCGCGTCATTATTTGCATCAGGATTATTTTATCTTGGAAGTGCAATAGATGCAAAGAAGGGATTGGGTCTTGGATTTCGACATGTATTATTTGCCCCGCTTGGCAGTGCAGTTATTGTATCAGGATTTGCAAGTGGGATTTTGCATGCAAAGAAAAGCAATGCAGTGACTTGGAGAGGAAGAACATATTCCATATCAGACACTAGGCAAAATCCCATTAGCTTGTGAGTAAGGATTATACAGTAACCTTTGACATTTGAAATTCTTGGACAAGACTACGGCAATTTTAGGCGGAGTGTATGGAATCATTGTACTAGTTTTGGTATTTGCATTTGTATTTGAACAACAGAAAACAGATCAAACTTCTGCTCTAGGAAATCTTGTCCAGTCAAGCCCAGGATCACAATTGAGTCTGGCAGATCTTTTTTCCAAATCTCAGGATGGTGTTGTTCAGATCATAGTCCGTAAAACAGGCGACAATTCTTCAGACAGAGCCATAGGTTCAGGCATTGTATATGATCTTGACGGACATATAATCACAAGTAATCATGTTGTAGAAGATTATCAAAAAATCAGAGTTGTGTTCCATGATGGTGAATCATATCCAGCCAAAGTAAGTGGTACTGACAGGTTTGCAGACTTGGCAGTAATCAAGGTAGATGCAGGCCCACAGACACTACACCCATTGCCACTAGGGGATTCGTCAAAGCTTCGCATAGGAGACGAAGTAATTGCAATTGGTAGCCCATTTGGTTTGAGTGGATCATTAACATCAGGAATAGTTAGCCAGTTAGGCAGAATTCTAAACCCCCCAAATATCGAGTCATTTTCAATTCCAAATGTAATCCAGACAGATGCTGCAATAAATCCAGGAAACTCTGGCGGTCCGCTTTTGGATACCCATGGCGAGGTGATTGGGATCAACACTGCAATTCAAACCCAGACAGGTGAATTTTCAGGAGTTGGTTTTGCAATCCCGTCAAGTACCATGAAGAGAATCGTTCCATCATTAATACAGTCAGGTCATTACAAGCACCCATGGCTTGGAGTATCAGGAATAACAGTCGATCCAGATCTAGCAGAGAGTTTGGGCCTTGCCACACATTCAGGTTTTCTTGTTGAAAACATAGTCGCAGATAGTCCAGCCTCCAAGGCAGGTTTGCATGCATCAAACAAGACAATGACAATAGATGGGGTCAAGTACAAGTTTGGTGGAGATATCATAACTGGTGTAGATAAAAATCCAGTTTCAAAACTAGAAGACCTTTTAAATTATTTACAGGATTACAAATCAGCAGGAGATAAAATGGTCATGCAGATAGTTCGGGATAATAAAACCATGGATGTAACACTGACATTACAGGAAAGACCATACAGTCAATAAATGGAACCAAGTACTGAAAAAAATTTCAGATAGATAATTTTGATAACGATGTGATCATTTTTTTGATGCGTATTTATTAAACGGTATTTTTATCAAAAAATATTGAAGTATTGGCTGATCCTTGTTTTAATATTATCTGGAGTTGTCATGCTACCATCATATGCAGACCCAGTCATGAATGATACAGGCTATGTAATTCAAAAATATGTAACAGGCATTTGTTGCAGTCCTACAACCATGGCCTTTGAGGGAAACGATATACTTGTTTTATCAAAAGTTTCTGGACAGGTCCACTTGTTCAGAGATGGAGTTTTACAAGACAAGCCAGTGTTGCAGGAAAATGTCACAAGTTCTGGAGAGCAGGGAATGCTTGGAATTACAACAGTTGGTACCAAGGTCTACCTTTACTTTACAGAATCATCAAAGATGGGAGGCCACCCACTTGGAAAACGTGTCTACAGTTATGACTGGAACGGACAACAGCTAGTCAATAAAACTCTAGTAAAAGATCTGCCGCAAACCCAGACATATCACAACGGCGGTGCCATGGTCACAGACAAGAACGGTTCAGTCTATCTAGTAGTTGGAGATGCAGGTAGATTTGGGAAACTGCAGAACCATCCAACTGGAGAGCCCGACGACACCTCTGTCATTTTTAGGCTTGTCCCGCCAGGCCCATACTATGCCATTGGAATACGAAATAGTTTTGGACTTACAATTGATCCTGTCACAGGAAAACTTTGGGATACAGAAAACGGTCCAGACTTTGGAGATGAAGTCAACATTGTTCCTCCA